>Ga0114967_10000362_pt1 | contig 38455 bp, 34 predicted proteins | sample M_130628_MF_Meta_FD_92639 | JGI IMG/M metagenome (GOLD analysis project Ga0114967, IMG submission 92639) | Freshwater microbial communities from Lake Montjoie, Canada to study carbon cycling - M_130628_MF_MetaG | ecosystem: Environmental > Aquatic > Freshwater > Lake | place: Lake Montjoie...
CAGCTTCTGGTATCATTTCCATACAGGTCCTTTTTTTAGAATTTTTATGTTTTCAAAGTCTAAAATATCTTAAAAAGGGACCCTTGTTTATTTTTCAATTAATTTTCGGATAAGCTCTTAATTAAAACGACTTGTTTTTTAAATTCGCTATCCATAAAAACCACCTAATTGACCTTTATAACAAGAAAAATCAACAGGATTTAAAGCGCGAAGAAGAAACATTTTTGAACCATCATCCTCTTGCGTATATCCCAATGCTAGTAATGTCCCATCAAGAGAAAGAACAATATCACGTAATTCATCACCGGCTTCACCACCAACAAAGCATCCTTTTGCTACTCCTCCAACCCCAAATGATGGATCAAGAATCCCATTTATTTGATAACGAGCAATAAAAAATTTACTCCCGCCACCATCATCTGTTGAACCTACAGCTATAATTTTACCATCCGATTGAAGAGCAAGAGCCGTAATATGATCAACTGTTACCCCTGCTCCTAAAAATGGCTGTTTCATAATTCCACCTATTCCAAAAGTACAATCTAAAACTCCATTACTTTTGTAACGAATAAGTAATCCTTTTTGCCCCCCTTGATCAAAAGAAAAGCCTCCAACAAGCACTGATCCATCTGCTTGCAGAGCCATACAAGTAATTTCATCACGATTATCAGTTCCTATAAAAGGCTGTAAAACCACTCCTGAATTTCCAAAGGTAGTAACTAAATTTCCTATCGCTGAATAACAAAGAATTACACATTTCAGTTGACCAATGCCACCATCAGAAGTTGTCCCCGCAACAAGAATAGTCCCATCCGAACAGACAGCTCCAGCAACCCCAGAATCTAAATGCTGATCTCCAAGAAATGGTTGTAATAATATTCCTGATGCTCCAAAAGTTGTATCAAGAAGGCCTGATGAAGTATAACGAGCAAGCGCAATCTTTCTTCCTCCAGCATCCCTTGAATGTCCGATTGCAATACTATAATTATTGGACTGCAAGCAAAGATCGTTAATTTCATCAGATAATCCTGATCCTATAAATGGCTGGCTCACCTTTCCTTTCTGTCCATAGGCAGTATCTAAATAGCCGAAACTAGTATAACGAGCAAGTAGAAATTTATACTCACCTGCACTACTAGAGGTTTCCCCCCCAATCAAAATCGATCCATCTGCTTGCTGAATAGCTGTATTTATTTGATCATATAAATGATCACTAAATTGATTAATGACTCGTCCATCAGAACCAAAGCTATAATCAATTTCCCCACTAGGGTAATAGCGCACCAATGTCATTTTCCATTGATTTGTAATCGGATTGCCTGAATACCCGGCAATTACTATTTTTTTATCGGGCTGAATAATTAGTCCTGCTGGCAAGTCAAAAACGTTATTTGTCAAAAATGGTTGCTTTACCAAGCCCCCTTTACCAAATTTTCTATCAAGACAACTTGCCCGATTAATTGAATGGTCAGTAATCCTTTTTAAAGAATCAGAAGATGTTCCAGGAGTAATAGTAATAGATCCATGTAACAAGCAACCGATTAGACAAAAAAAAAATAGTAATAAAGATGCTTTTTTCATAACGACAGCCCTACAGAGAAAAATAAGAATATAAACTCGAGGGTACTGAACAAAAAAAGAAAATGTCAAAACATTCTAAATAAGCTCACATCAAAAAAATAGACTATTTGGTTATTAGCTTTATGATAAGCAGCATTCAAGCTTATTTAATTTTATTGCAATTTTATCAAAACACTCCTATAATCCACCTTGTTTTAAACTTATTTTTACCATATTTATAAGGAGTTTTTTATGAAAATAAAATCTATCGCTTTAGCTTTGTCTTTTGTTGCTGTTTCATCTGTTATTGCAAATGAAGATATTATCGTCAACGTAGGCGCTACAACTGTTGAAGTTGAAGTTTCTGCACATGAAGTTGATGTAACAACTACCACTAATGAAAATGAAGTAGTTGTTTCTGTATCTACACCAGAACAAAAAGAAAAAGCTATCGTAGAGACAACTACTCCAGAAGTAATTGTTGAAGAAGCAACTGTTTCTACTGAAACAGAACAAGCTGCTGTTTAATTTCTTAAGCAGAAAATTAAAACAAAAAGGAGGAAGTGAATTGCTTCCTCCTTTTTGTTTTAATTTTAAAAGCTTTTTTACCATTTTTTTAAAGTGAAGTGGTAAATTTATTTTGAAAACGCTTTGCATCTTTACAACCAAGCCACAAATCTTTAGCCTGAGATTCTACGTTGATTTTTAGACTAGAAGAGGATTTATGACCAACAACCAAGCTTCATTACATGCTGGACATGTACTTCGTATCAGTGGAACCATCATAGATGTGCAATTTCCACAAGCACATACCCCTAGTATTTTCAACAAACTTCTCATTGGAATCCCTAAAGAAGATGACTCTTCATCTATTCGTTATGTAGCCGTAGAGGTTGCCCAACAACTTGGTGACGGTATTGTACGCTGTATAGCGCTCGAAGATATTTCAAATATTAGTCGTGGACTTCCTGTTACTGATACAGCTGGACCTATTTGCGTTCCAGTAGGCAAGGGAGTTTTAGGAAGAGTATTTGATGTTCTTGGTAATCCTATTGATAATCTTGGAGCAGTCACTGCTGATGTTGAATCATGGCCTATTCACCGAGAACCACCTACACTTATAGAACAGAATATTCAAAATAGTATTCAAGAAACAGGAATTAAGGTTATCGACCTTTTATGCCCTTATCTCAAAGGTTCAAAAATTGGTCTATTTGGTGGTGCTGGCGTAGGTAAAACAATTTTAGTTATGGAACTTATACGAAATATTGCCATTGAGCATGGCGGTTTTTCTGTATTTGCTGGAGTTGGAGAACGCACCCGCGAAGGAAACGAACTCCTTTTGGAAATGAAAGCATCTCATGTCATAGATAAAACTGCTCTTGTATTTGGACAAATGGGAGAAATGCCTGGTGCCCGATTACGCGTAGCACTTACCGGTTTAACCATGGCTGAATATTTCCGTGATAAAGAAAAAAAAGATGTACTTCTCTTTGTTGACAACATTTTTCGTTTTGTACAAGCAGGTTCTGAAGTTTCTGCATTACTTGGCCGCATGCCCTCTGCAGTTGGTTACCAACCAACATTAGCAACAGAAATGGGAGCATTCCAAGAAAGAATTGCAAATACTATTAATGGATCAATTACCTCAATTCAAGCAGTGTATGTTCCAGCAGATGACATAACCGATCCTGCTCCTGCGACTACTTTTATGCATCTTGATGCAAACACCGTTCTTTCTCGTCGTCTTGCAGAACTTGGTCTGTTTCCAGCTATTGACCCGCTTGAATCAAACTCAAAAGGGCTTTCTCCTTATGTTATTGGACAAAAACATTACACCGTTGCTCGTAAAGTCCAACACCTTTTACAACGCTACAAAGAGCTTCAAGATATTCTTGCTATTTTAGGCATGGATGAACTTTCTGATGAAGACAGAACTATTGTAAAGCGAGCTCAAAAAGTTCAGAAATTCTTAACTCAACCCCTTTTTGTTGCAGAAAACTTCAGTAACATTCCAGGACAATACGTTCCTAAAGATACAACCGTCAATGATTTTCAAAAACTTGTTAATGGAGAATGTGACGATCTACCAGAACAAGCATTCTATATGGTTGGAACACTTGAGCAAGCATACGAAAAAGCTGAAAAAATTAAATCTGACGCAAAGAAATTTCAAGCATGAAACTAACAATCGTTTCTTTAAAAAGCAAAGTAGAACATCACATTGTATGGATAGAAATTAATACCGATCATGGCAATTTTGTATTACAGCCTAACTATACTCCAACAACTTTTGTTCTTGTAGCAAATAAAGATTTCATCTATTGCCTCTCTACTGGAAAACTTGAAACAATCACTCTTGAAAAACAAGCTATTCTTTCTGTAACAAGAACTTCTGCCTTACTGCTTTTAAATTAATCAGGACAAAAAAGCCATAATCGTTATTACTTGAAAAATCAATTTTGGGTGTCATATGGCAATAATCAACTAACTCCAAGGACAACTCTGAGAAATAAAAACAAAGTATACGAATCATATAACAAAATTGCTGAATGGTTTGATGAACACAGATCCCGAGACCTTTTTGAAAAACCCCATCTTGATAAAGCAATCGAATACCTTAATCCTCATGCAGATATTTTGGATGTAGGCTGCGGTATGGGTGAACCGATTGCACAGTATTTTATTGAACAAGGGTTTTCTCTCACAGGAATTGATGGAAGTGAAGGTTTAATCTCTCTTGCAAAAATACGCTTCCCCAAAAACACCTTCTTGATTTCTGACATGAGAACACTCAATTTAAACAAAAAATTTGATTGCATCATCGCCTGGAACAGCCTATTTCACCTTTCTCAAGAAGATCAAAGAAAAATGTTTATCATCTTTGAAAAACACCTACATTACAATGGCATATTACTCTTCACCTCAGGCCCCGAGGCTGGAGAAATCTGGGGGGATAACGGAGGAGAAGAGCTGTATCATGCTTCTTTATCACCAGCAGAATATGAAAAAATACTTATCGAACATAATTTTGAACCACTGAGTTATAGCGAAGAAGAAGAACAATCGCACACAAAATTGGATTGGAGCGCCAGGCTGCACACTCATGACTGCAAAATATGTTCCGCCCGCTCCTGACGACCTCGCAACAACCCTCACTGCCTTTGAAAGTTTTCTCTACGACACAACCCTGCCAACACTTATCCATAACGCCCTCTGTCTTTACCAATTTGAAGCTATTCATCCTTTTTTAGATGGCAATGGTCGCACAGGCCGCCTTTTGATCACACTTCTTTTAATAGAAAGAAAATTACTCCCTTCACCAATTTTATATCTCAGTGCTTTTTTTGAAGCAACGCGAGCAGACTATTACCGCCATCTTTATAGTGTTAGCGCTCATGGCGAATGGGAAGACTGGCTTTGTTACTTTTTACAAGGCATAGCATCACAGTCGGAAGACGTATTATCTCGCACCGAACGCATTCGAAGCCTTATCAAAGAGTGGCAAGAACAAGTGATTAAAAAATCTTCCAAAAATACGACCCTCATTATCGAACGCCTTGCAACCAATCCATTTTTAACTATCTTGCAAACAGCAGAAACAATGGGCATTGCTTTTACTACTGCCCAACGAGCAATCGGAAAACTTGAATCATTAGGCATTCTTACTGAAAAAACAACCAACAAAAAAGACCGAATTTACTGTGCCACCAAAATACTTGCTATTCTTCAGGAACCTACAAAAATCACCGATTCATTTTTATAAACTGGTAGCAACCTATCTGCACAGCAAGGACATCTTTTATGCCTATTTTTTAATTCTTTTAAGTTTGACAACCGATGGTGGCAATGTTACGATTGCGATCAAATTTTGAAATAAAGAACGTCCCTAAACGAACAGCGCTTCGGCGTTGTTCACCCCCCTAACCCTTCAGCTTATTCTTAAGTTGAGGGGCTTTTTCTTTGAAGGTTTTTTGCAACCTTACATAAACATTTTTCGTATTTTTTTAAAATTATTTTTTTTTTGAACAAGACAGATAAGTCTGCGCAAGAATCTTTATTCTTTCAATATCTTAATTTTCTGTTGCCTTCCGCGGGCAGGGCATTAAATATTTTTAAAAAATTCTTTTGCACAAGACGTAGGTGTGCCCTCTGCGGGCAGCACCAAACAGGTTGCTCACCCAACCTGTTTGGAAACAAGGGTGCAAACCTGCGGTTTGATCGCCTCACGACTGCAATCGTTCGTCGCGTCCTAGCGGACGGCAACTCAGTTCCGCCTGATACGGTACCCTCTTAATAAAAAAATAAGATTTCGTGTCATTGAAAGCAATTATGCATCTACAGCACGTGCGGCGAGGAACGCACGTCGATCTGCCCAATTCCGTATAGGAGGTGAAGGAGGAACTCCCTTCTTAAAGAAAATCAAAAATTTCCGTATCAGAGCCATCGTGTATGAGGGTGTGTCGCCCGAAGGGCGCAAGCCCGAGTTATGGTCGCTGAGCAATCAAACAGCATGTTTGTGTGTGGATTCCAAAGGGGTGCACAAGCACCCCGTTTGGTGCCGCGCGCAAAGCGCACTAGAAAACTAAGTTATTGGAAGAATAAAGATTCTTACGAAAATCAAACTTCTTCTACGCTACTGAAAACTTGGTCCATTCAAGTGGATCGATAGCAATATCTTTAATCCTCATTTCCCAATGCAAATGATAGCCATCAGCATAACCAGTCTTACCCAACTTACCGACAGGGTTACCTTTTTTAATAACTTGACCAACGGCAAGATCATCGGCAAAAGAATCAAGATGAAATAATAATGAAATCACTCCACACCCATGATCAATAGCTACTGTGTTACCGCTATAACTATACCGCTCTTTAACAATCACCACGCCATCTTGCGGTGCCCAAATAATACTGCGTGGATGATTCGCAATATCAATTGCTTTGTGAGCATAGCGACCGCGTTGTGGTGTGGTACGAATATTTCCAAATTCTGTAGTAATCCTAATAATATCCGTTGGTGCACAAAATTGTCCTTGCCATAACTTTTTATGAGGAGATTTTTCTGCTAATTCAGCTAACTGATCATTAAGTATTTTTTGCGAAAGACCTAACTCTTTTTCCTTTGCAACATATTCAGCAGTTGCTGAGCCTACAGGTACTGATAAATTTCCCTTTTTAAAAGGAAAAGGAACTACTTGCACCTTACCTTCTAGGGTAACCACATTTTCAACCTGATCAATACAGTTTACTGTAAACAAATATTCATTCGGTGTTTCTTCACAATCAATTGGCACAAAGGCTTCGTACACCAATGAACCTTCTTTTTCAGGAACACAATCAAACTGTTTACTAAAGGCATGCACTTTCGCCTCTTTCAATGGCTTACTTGTTTGAAATTGCAAAGTAAGCGTTCTTCCCTGAAATACTTTTAAATCTGTAACAGAACGCACAAAAGCAGCCTGTAAATGTGTATTATCAACATTAAATTGACACTCTTTACATGCTTCATTCTTATGAAATGTACCATCAATCAACTTGACCTTAAGATCATGTTTACCATTTGTTAAAGTACGAGTGTTAATAGTAAATGGATGTTCAAACGAAGATTTTCCTAAAGAAAAATTATAAATCAAAGGAGTGCCATCCAAAAACACTGAGATTTTACCAACCTTATAAGGATGACTACCATTAACCACACAAGAAATATCACCGGCATAATAGCCACCATTAACAATTCCTGAAAGAATTACCTCAGGACTTTTTTTATCAAAAAAATAATGATAAGTATTTTTTCCAATCCATCCACAAAAACCAAGAATAAAGATCCATCCCAGAAGCTGTAATTTTTTCATAAATTCCTCTTTTACCAACTGCACATTTTATTGACTTTAGTTATGCAAATGAAGCATACATAAAAAACTGATTTATTAATAGAGGAATCAAAACAAAAAGGATGCTAAAACCATGAACAAGAGAGCTTATTTAGCAGATTTTCTCTTGCCCATAATAATCCTAACTGTAACCGTCCTAAAGCCCTCTCTGGAAACAATAAATCAAAGTGTTGATGCAGTTCCATGGACAAGTACTTTTCCAGGTATAAATGCTCCTGTTATCCCCAAACAGCAACTTGCTTCTTCAGGACCATTTCAACCAGCAGCTCCTCCCAGCTCTCTACAAAACCAACAACAAACAAATAATCCTTTTACCATCACTACTGATGCTGCTCCCACTCAAGCTCCACAAGCAGCTAGCAAGTCGATTGCTCAAATTTTAACAAATCCAAGCACTCCTCTTTCTCAGAAAATAAATGGTATGTTCACAAATAATACAACCGTTGGTGGACAACCAATCAAGATAACCCCCCAAACAAAATATCGAATTCCTCCTGCAGCACAAGCTCTTGCTACATTAAACAGCATCAGCTTTACCCAAGGGCAAGGCCAAGAGGACGTAAAACATCCACAAACATTATTTTCGGACAACCCTGCATTAACAAATGCCTACAATAATTTTATGAATGCTTTAAAAGATGTTCCTAGCTTTTTCCCTCTTTTTAGAAAAATACATATCACTGCATTACACCAAATCTACTTACACCTTGTCGGTATTTACACCAGTCTCAATATGACTCATATGGATGATTTAAAAACATATATGGCAACTGAAAAAAAATATGCTCTCAATAAAAAAACACTCATCATTAACCATCTCATTAACATTATTATGGCCCAACTTAATCAATCATTACGAGCCCTGATACCAGGATTACCTGAAAACTACGCTATTTCTACAGGAATGGGATGTGTTCAATCAGACAAGGTCAGCGATCCTGACATGCTTGTTTTAAATATAGAAAAATATGTACTTACTACTCTTGGATTAGAACGAATAACAGAATCACAAACTTCTTCAGCATACCTAGGAGTACGTCGTTATATGCCTATTGTCGGCATACAAACAAGCCCGGATCTTGAAACAGCTCTTACTTATTTAAATTCAACATCTTTTTCAATAAAAAAATTAACCAAAGAACAGGCAACGTTACTTTCAGACACTATGTACACAATTCTTGCCTATCTTAATCAAGAACAAAATCTTAAAGATCTTGATCGTCTTATCGATCTTTTAAAAGGAACAGGTACACAAACTGCAACCAATCAAGAAGTAAAACTCCTTGCACAACTCCTTGCAGAATTTTCTTATGAAAAACTTCTTACAGCAGAAATTGCATTTACAAAAAGAATTAATGAACTTATTGGAACCAAAGACACAACAACAACAAACATTATCCCTTCTGAAGAAATTTTATGCCTCACAACTATTCTCTGTTGGATTTTAAGTCAATATGAAGATGTTGCAGCAAAAGATACCATTAAAGTTCTTGATGTATTAGGAACCCTTAATCCAACCTACCAAATACTTTCTCCATCTCAAGCAGTAAAACTTAAAGCTCTTGCACTTAAAATGCTTGGCTCTAAAACAACTCCACCTGTGCTTTTAGAAAACATCTCTGATAGCGATCGAAAATTACTTGCTTATGGACTTTGGACCACCAGCAACAATCCAAATAGCTCTTTATCGCCATCAGAAAAAGTAACAGTCCAATCTATTTCTACTCCCTTAAAGGAATACGCTCTTAGTATGGAAGGGCTTACACAAGATCAACAAATGGCTCTCGAAAAAGCCTTAGTTGAATACAGTACCTACACTTTAAAAGATGATCCTTATGGAGATGAACAAAAAAAACTGTTTAGTGCTCCGCTTGCTCCAGGTAAAAAAACATATCTTGAATACACCATTGAAATACTCTCTTCACCAGATTTTAAAACGCTCAATAAACTTCCTAAAGAACAACAAATCCTTTTAATGAAAATTTTCCAAAATATGAATCAATTTATTGAAACACGACTTGAAACAAATAAAATAGAAGGATCTGCTATTCAATACTTTATTGCTAACAATAGTGTTTATCAAAAAATGCTTTTAAATAGCATAACACTTGTTCAATACAACGTATTAGTTGGGGTTTATGAATTTCTAAAAAAAGGACCTGTCATTTCATTTAATACATTTGCTCAGATGAGACCGTATAATAATGAATTACCTATGGATCCCCTTATTGCTCTTGGCCATCTATTTAAAATATCTGAATCACCAAAAAAACCCTTATTAGATATAAATCAAAAAACTCCTTACAGAACTTCTTATACTGATATTTTGCTACTTCTTAAAAAAGAACACTTCCAAAACGAAATTACTACTAAATTTGTAAAAACTATTAGCCCTGCTGATGCTAGTACCTATAGAAACCTATTCCCTTTACTTAATAGACCAGATTTTTCTTTCAATCAGATTGATCAAGCAACACGCACTGTACTTTCAAATGCACTCGCTACTTATAAAAAATTGATAGCTCAAAATAAATCAGTCAAATATACGCGCACAGCAAATAATAATGATCCTACTCAACACGCATTAGAAACAGTTGCTGACTTTATTTCTTATAGCCAACAGTTTCATAGCAAGCGCACTTCTTTTTTATGGGTACTTAAAGAATATCTAACCTTCTTTAATCTGTACGCTCAAACTTTGCAAAATGTATCAACTGATCCAAACAACCCTTCATATTCTGGACTCACTCAATTTGCAGACTATGCAAAGAACATTCAAAAAGAACTCGCCTACGAAAGTAGCTCAAAAGAAAGCATTGCGTCCTTACTTCAAAAAGCAAACCCTCCCCTATTCTTTTATGATGAAAACACTTTTAGAGGAATCCGATTACTCCCTAAACTTGCAATGCAAATTGAAAACAGTTCCGTTCCTATTTCTGTTGCCCCTTTTCCTACCTTTGGAATTCAGCAAGCAAGTTCTGCAACGGGAACCGCTACTGATCCTTTAAATGGAAAAACCGTATCAAATTCTACAGCTATCGGTTCTTTTTCTTATCAAAAATTCTTCTTTCTCCAAGCTCCTGATTCAGTAACCGAAATAACAGGAACTCTGCCTGCATGGATAAAAGAAACAGCTACTCCCTCTACAAATAGTACTGGAACTACAACACTGTACGAACCAAATAGCATACCTGCTGATGGCATAACCGGTTTTTATATGAATATTCCTACCTTTGCTAAAGATCCAGCAAACAAAAGTTCTATGCTTATTCGTTTATTTGAACAACCAATTATTGCACAACCTGCCTGGCTTAATAAGTCTGGTACCGGAGCAAAAACACCAAAAGCAGGGGTAATACCAGCTGATTCTGCCGGAGTTATAACTGTGCTTCGTGGATGCTTAGGAGATTTCCAATCACTCCTTGATCTGAACATTTTTGATCCTTGCCTTACGGTTATTTTTAATTCGGCCCTTGCTCTTTCAGATAATAATCTTGATACACAAACAAGTACCAACCTCATTAAAGATACAGGTGGAAAATGTGCTGCCTATATGAAAGAAAAAGAAGCGCTTATTAAAAACCAACAAGACCCTAAAGCAACAATTAACGCAAATATCCTTGGTAGCACTTCACAACAACCTCAGGGAGGTTCCATAACTCTTGCATCAAGCAATCTTAACAATGCCGAGCCTGCTCAAAATGATACGACGCAAGGAGCACAACAATGATAAAAAAATTACTTTTTCTCTTTTTTATTGGCTCAAACCTTTCCGCCGCTACTCATTATGATCGAGCACAATTAGCAAAAAAAGTATTCGGCACAACAGGAATAGATCTTTCATTAATTTCTTTACACTTTGTAGAAGATCTTTTCCATCGCATAGCTACCAGCAGCACTTACGAACAACAATCCGCTTGTAAAAAAGCTGCCGTACTTTTGACACAAGAAATAGAAAAAAGAGAAACATCACTTGCAACAGTAGATAAAGAAACAAAAGAACATATTGAACATAACCTTACCATCCTTACCATTCAAAAAGACCATTATGAACGAGTAGCTCGACTTTTAAAAAAAGACATTACACCTTTTCAAAAAATTATTGGATGGCTCAAAAATACAGTTTTTTGTTGCTTGGCCTTTATTCTTTCACCTTTTAAAAAATACAGTTCACCAGTACAAAAGCTGACAAATGATCTTGTTATGTATACCGAAATAGAACGCAATGAAATTTTCACTAATCACAAAAAGATCCTTCGCTTATTGGTGTGCCAAAATAAATATAACATTCCACTGATTATTAGATTTTGGGATTATCCACGCCACCGGCACCGCTTATTAAATGGCGTAAAAAAGTTTCAAAGCTTTGCACAACCGCAAGGCGTTGGAGAAGCTTTGGTGGAAGTTAGAAATGCCCTAGCAGAAGAAACAGAACAAGGTCTTGGAGAGGTTGGAGCAGTAATAGGCAATCAAGGAGCTACCAAAACATTAGAAAACGTTGGCCAATCATTTGATGAAGCCTTGCAAAGTTTAATGGACATAGATGTTGAAGGCTTAAATGCAGTAGCAGATGCAGCAAGCCCCGAAATAACTCAAGAAGTTGCCGATGGCCTAGCATCATCAACTGTAGAAAAATTACCTGATGTTTTTTCTTCCGAAATAGACCTTGGAGAAGCTACTGAAACAATTGATGATGCTTGGCAAAGTTTAATGAACATAAATGCCGAAAAACTACCTGATATCGAAACAGACCTTGAAAAAACTACTGCAGAAGCTGCAGGTGCTCAAAAAGCTACAGCAGAAGCCGATGCAGAAGCTGCAGGTGCAAGGACTGCACAAACAGGCAAACAAACAATAAACACTCTGGGAGAATCTACAGTAAAAGCTTCTGTCGAAGATCTAAAAAATACAGTAGCAGCATCAGAAGCTGCAGCAGAAGAAGCTGCTGCCGCTCTTGAAACTGCTACGCAAAAAGCCGAAAAAGCTGCCGCACAAGCTACTGAAGCATCAGAAGCTGCTGCAAAAGCTGCTCAAGAAGCTACTCAAGCTTCTGAAGATGCTGCAAAGGCGTCTTTAAATGCTATGAAAAAAGAAGAAGCTGCTTTTGCAAAAAAAGCAGAAGCAGCGACAGCTAAAGCGGAAGCAAGAGCTGCCAAAGCAGAAGCAAAAACAGCCCAAGCAGAAGCAAAAGCTGCCAAAGCAGCTTCTGAAAGAGATCCAGAAAATACTGAACTAGCACAGAAAGCATATGCTGCTGAACAAAAGTCTCAAGAAGCAAGCCAAATTGCTCGCATTAAAAATGATCTTGCCAAGGGAAAAGTAAAAGACATAGGAGAAGCTTTCAAAAATACTGCAAAAGCTAAAGAAGAAGCAGTGGCAGCACAAGCAAAATCAGATGAACTTACTGTTAATGCAGAAGCTGCTCGTGAAAGCGAGCAAATAGCAGCAGAAAATGCAGCTCAAGCAGCTGCTGCTGCAAAAGCTGCTGAAGAATCTCTTGCAGCAGCTAAGGATGCAGTCGAATCTGCAACTACAGCTTTACGAATAGCAATATTTGAACAAGCAACTACAGACGCAAGCGCAAACGCAGCTAAAGATGACACTGGCGAAGCCACCGAAGACGCAGGTAAAAAATTAACTAAGGCTGAAAAAAAAGCAAAACAAAAAGCTCTTAAAGCAGAAGCAAAACGAACAGCTGGCATAGCAAAAGAAGCAGCGTTTGAGTCTAAAGCGGCCACCAAAGCAGCAGCTGAAGCAGCCAAAGAAGAACAAAAAGCGTTCGAAAATGTAACAATAGCAGAAGAAAACCTTGCTAAAGCTCAAGCTCCCCAAGCAATACGAGACGCACAACAAGCTCTCGATGAAGCAAAGCAAAAATTATTGCAAGCAAAAGAAGTAGCCTCAAAAGCTAAAGAGTTCGCTGCACAAGCAAAAGAAACCGCAGAAACCACAAAAGAAGCAGCCCAAATAGCAGCCATTAAAGCTTTTGGTCCAGTAACATCATGGGCAGAAAAAGGGGCCAATTTTGCAAAAATGATGGGAGAACTGGTTCTTCAAATGGAAATTGCTATGGGATCCCAAATGGTTGCTACCTGGCAAAGCGCTGCCGATGCCCTTGTTTTTGCAAGTCTTTCTCAACAGCGAACCATGCTTATGACAAAACTTAACCACTTTTTTTCTCAACTTGCAGTCCAACAAAAAAATATTCTTGCAAAAATCAATGCTAATTTTTCTGCTCAAATAGCAGTTATTGCTTCTCAACTTTGCTTGCAAACCACCTCAAGCGGCACTGTTGTCATGAGCGGCCTTTTACCTGCTCTTTTTGCAATAGAACAAAATTTTGTAACACAAGCAGTTGTTACAGCAACCGTAAAAAGTGTTTTTATCTTAAACCCTATGCCTGATGATCAACTTTTTTATGAATCTCCAATGGCAGCACAAAAACTTATTTTTTCACATACGCCGTTTAAATCAAATGGCCTTTCAAACAGTTGGTATAATCCTTATCGATCAGGAAATTGGCAATTTTGTTCAGTTGACTATTCAGGGACCATGCAAAATCCTGTTACTAGTTTTGTGCAATATGGCGCACAACCTTTTACCGTCTCATATGCACAGAATGGAAGCACTATTTCTTCTCCCAATGGAGACCCTACACTTGCCGTGCAAAACAGTATCTTTACCGAATACATTCCACCCGCTCAGTACAATCAGCAATCGGTTGAATATTATACCATCAGTGTTGCCTGCACTCTTTTAAGTGAACCTTACAAACCATTTATGATGGGAATAATGTTTAATGGTGCTCGCTGGATATCAGGAGTTCTTGACCTTCACCACCAACACAGACTCTTTTGTATTTACGCTGAACCTAACCAAAAACCTGGCACTTATAATGTAGGATTTGCTGAAACATTCTATCAGAACGAAGGGCAAATGAATCTAACACAAGATCAATTGAGCGATCAAAACACCATAGGCCTTAATGCTATATGGCCTGCTTACCAAATACTTTCTCCTGAAATTAATAAACTTGCAAAACTTGCAAAAAGTAGTGCCGCAACGCCTATTACTAATCCTCTAGCAACAATACCAGCTCTTCCTCCAGGAGTTCCTTATATTTTCACCATAGAAACGCAACCAAACCAAGTCATCCTTACCATCAGCACTTCTGACGGAAAAATTCTGTATCCTGCAGGGGAAACAGCAGCAAGCTTACAAAATGAACTTTCATTGCCTAATCAAATTCAAAACTTAAATGGCCTTACTTTTCTTTATCACAATATTGGATTTACTGCTCCCGGATGCTCAGCCCAATTTTGCATTAAAAAACCAACTGATCTTTGTTTTTCTAAATCAGAAATAAAAACGATTCAGACTTCTCTTAATAAAGGAACATCATGAACATGAGACAGTTTTTTTTGATTGCTCTTACAACAATTAATTACACAAACATATCTGCAGGCTCTGTTTTATTGGCAAAAATAGCGCAAGAAGATGATGTACAAAAAAAAATAAATCTTTTTTTCTCTGTCTTTCCCGATCCTACAACTACGTATCCAAGCCTTACGCAAGTTGACGATATAGTCACACAACTATTTGACCATACTTTAGGGTTACCAGAAACTCTTTTATACCCTTTACGTAGATTTTACGCATACCTTAAAGAGCGGGCAGTCAATGACTATCTTGCAACTATAAACGTCCAAGAAGGGAAAAAACAAATTTCAATTCTTTCTGCTCTTGCTCATGCAACCGAGCAACTTCACATCGCACAACTTCACAAAGATACAGAAATAATCCCCACCTGGACCAATCGCATCGCACAGCTTACTCAACAAAAACAACAAGCAGTTTCTACACTTGGACCACAGATTGTAGACCTCTGCAGGCAAACAAAAGAATGGCAAAATCATCTTAAAATTTTTCTTACCAACTCATTTTCTTATGAATACGAATTACTAGGGAATATCAATCAAGATGAAATAAAAATGTTCACTTCTATTCCACAATTTGAAACAGCCTACTACAGCACTATGTATGTAACCCTACGCAACGACGCGGAATATGTTCGCATTTTTCTTGTTATGAGTGACATTCTACGCCAACGAGTGAAAGCTCAATGTGTTGATTGGCAAAATCTTACCGATCTTGAACTTTATGATGAAATAGAAAAATTTAAAAAAACAGACTTTTATATCTTTGCAAAACAGTTTGAGACAATCTCTTCTCAAACTGTCACCACTCCCTTGCGCTACTTTTCTCTCGTTACCAATAAAAACGGATCCTCTGTAGCTCCTGGTTATGCAAACTATCTTACCTGTACTCAAGCAAAAGGAGAATCGCCTGTTATTAGCGCAGCACCTGGAATGGATCTCCTTTTTTCAATACAAAATAATATTCCTTCCCTCACTGCTATGGGCTCTTTTTTACTTAATGAAGAAACCATTACATCTTCAAAAGGCAACACCTATAAAGGACTTATTCACACAAAAAATTTTAATAAACTTTTTGATGAAAATATTAATGAAAAAGGAAGTATTCCTTCTGCCCTTTTTATGGAACTACTTTCTTTTAATGCTATTAATTTACTCAATCAAAACAATTCTTACCTTTTTAATAACGCAAACCTTGCTGATACCATGCAACGACTTCATCAACTTAAAACAACCCCTTTAAATAATTTTTCTGCTTTTCCTAATGTCATTTTCTATAAACCAGAAGACCAACTATTTCTTGAAGATATTAATATGCTTACGGGAAAAGTTATTACCCCGCCTTCTATTGGAACAGCAGAACCTGCATGTCATGAAGTCGCAAATTTTTTTCATGGTGACTATGACAGCGCAATTAACAGCGCGCTTAGCAAGGCCGCCGTTGGACTTGAAGTCGGATTAGCCGTTGCAGGTGTAGCAGTATTCGCTCCCTACCTATTACCTGAAGTCACAATGGCTGTAATACCTCTCATGGCTACCAACAATTCAATCTCTTCTAGCGTTAATAGCGGACTTGAAAAAGCCAATCAACAGCTTGCCAGTATGGTAGACAAAATTTATAACATTACCGTACAAGCAGCCGAAGATACTTGGAAATGTGTAAAGGATGTTAGCCTTGATATAGGGGATATGAGTGTTGACTTTGCAATGGGCCACTTTACAGCAGGATTTGAACAAGCTGACGATGCTTTAAATGACACAATCACCGGAGTAGCCGCTGTTGGTACTGATGTAGCAAACGGATGTATGGCTCTTGTGAATGGCGTTGGTCAAGTTGCTGAAACTCTTGTAAACATAGGGGCTTCAGTTCTAGGAACAGTTGTGGCAGAAGTTACACAGGACCCTCAATTAGGAGGCGATCTTACTGGAACTATTGATGCTTTAGCGGATACTTTTATTGATGCGACAGTAAACTATTCTGATATGGTTGTTCAATATTCAGTAGACAAAGTTGTTTTAACTCTAGACGCAGTACTACTCCTTACAAAAATAATTGTTGACGTTGTAGGAGCTTTTGTTACGGGAAACTTTAAAGATCTAGGTAGTGCAATTATCAATCCTATAAATGAGTTTCTACAAGATGTCGTGCAAGCAGTTCTTGGAATGGTAAGTTTAGGTGGTACGCTTATTAGTAATGGACTTAAAAATATCATGCTTTCCGTAGCATATTTAACTGCAGCCCTTACCGATTTAATACGCGACGTAGCGGCAGCTTATATGGCATACGGTGCTTTTATTGTAGGAGGCCCTGAAGCAGCCAAAGAAGAACGTGATTCTATTATCGATACAATGAATAAACACCGACGTCTTATTTCTGCTATTGTAGGAACAGTTCTTATGGTAGTTGTAACAATTGTTAGTGGTGGAACAATGGGAATACTGGCTGGGGGGGCTATGTTTTTATTAACAGCCGGTATGATGATTCCTTCTATTATTGGTGGAAACCAACAGGATATGGATGCAAGCGCAGAGCTTGAAAGCCAAGAAGCATTTCTTAGTTCTTTTAGAGAGTATGTTCAACAATGTGGCCCAGCACAAGCTGCTCTTCAAAAAAATCTTCTTTCAGAAACAGGATTACGCCTTCAAGAACAAGCATACAACGCCGACCGCGGCCTTGTGTACTATCAAAATTACGTCAACAACTCTCTGAATACTACTCATACAATACAAGCCTATCAAACAAGCTCGTTCTATGACATTTTAAGCACACCCGATATAACAAATTACCCTCCAAATGGGATGCTTCCTGCTGATCCTGGTTATGCTTACGGAATACAAACTAATCGTATGGATCTTAATCCGTCACAAGGTTTTAGAGTATACAATGCGCAACGAGGAACTTTTGCTCAAGAAATTGCTACCATTCCTGCTTCTCTTACAACCAGCGAGCAAATTAATAATTCAGTTTCTAATACTGCTATTTCATCTAACTTAACACAACATTTTATCACTCAAAAAGATATCTGTAATTTTACTAGTTCCAATAAAACCGTTACTGTTCGTTGGCGAGTTATTTATGAATCTTTAGGAGATTTTTATATTGGAATCTATCTTAATAAAAATTACCTCGATACTAGCTTTTTAAATCTTTTGCATTCCAATTTTGAAAACATAGCTCAAAATGCCAGTGCTTATAGTGAAACAGCTTTTAATAATGCCTGGCTACCTCTCAAAACTTTCAATAATTACTTATATAATTTTGATCATCTTGCCCAAGCTTTTGTTTGTTACAAAAATACAGATACTCAAAACACTCCCGCTCTTGGGATCTATCAGCATCTAGGAAAAGGCTTTCTTTCTGCCAATAATAAACCTTCTCAAGCTCCTTGGTTTAAACGGGGAACTTGGTATATCATGACCGCAACTGCTACTGACAATCAGATTACTGTTGCTTTTAGTCAAGAAGACAACCCTACTCTTAAATGGTCTTCTTCTGCCCAACTAGAGCCACTTTTAGAAAAAGACATCATACCTTATAGCTCTCTTATGAAAGCATTACAATACAATCCACAACAATCATTTACTGGATCATTTGGTATCATAACTTCAGGAGCCGCTGTTGAATACGAAATACTTACGCCACAACAAGTAATTACCCAAACGTCACAACGAAAAACATCTAATCTTTCAGTTGCTTCATCTATTCAAAATGCTGAATCTTCAGTAAATGGGCTTACTCCTCCGATTAGCGAATTACAAAGAGAACAACAATGGATTCAAGCATTAGAAAAAAATATAAACCCAGTCTTTGGTAACTGGAAACTCACCGCTTTTAGTGATTTAACTGTCGCCCAAGGAACGTATGTTTACGCAACTTCATCAACACAACTTTCTTCTAAAAAATCTCTTGTCGATTTTGTAGTATCTCTTGCAAACCCTCAACCTGCTTCAGCTATCCCATCAATTGGCATGAACCTTCTTAATTCACCAGCACAACTTGGTAAAGCAATTACTTCTAACACTCAATACATGATCAGCCTTGTCACTGGAAATTGTTACGACATACAAGGCAATCTTAAAATGACCTATCCTGATGCTCTGCCTGCTTACCTTCAACAAAATCCTAAACTACCAACACAACTAAGCGCTGCTATCGCTAACGCAATACAAACCTACTATACCACTGAGGTTGGTGGATTTGTCTTCCAAAACGTAACAGTCACGGGTGTTCTTGCTGCTCTTAAAAAAGATGTCTTTATTTATACCTGCCCTTCATTTACTCAATACCTATCGGGCCTTGACTACCTCATATTTGTAAACATCCGGCAAGGCGGAACTCCTGGAACTACTCAAAGCCTCAATCCCCTTGCTCCAACCAATTCTATTAATTCAGCAATCAGTTTAATTACTGGTACTGTCTTTAATTTAGTTACAGGAGCAGCACAAGCATCCATTCAACAATTACCTTCTTCTGTATGGAAAAGCATAACTCTTACCCCTTCTGGCGCAACGTATCCTGCAACACTGCAAACCTATCAATCTTTCATTGATGGAAAAACACTCAACTTACTACAAAGCCAAATCAACAGCTACACCACTACTAAAAACGCTGCGCAACAAGCTCTTATTCAAGCACAATTAAATCCTCCACCACCAATAACCCCCCCGCAGCAAGCACTCCCTCCTGCTCCGGTTCCTTCAATGGCCAACTTACAATCTCTTTTTGGGCCGTCTACAACTCCTCCAGCTTCTCCTGTTTCAAATAATGGAGGTGGCATCTCCTTCACTGGGTAAAATGTTATTTTTCTCAATTTGAGGCACACTTATGTCTATGAAAGATAGATTACAAACGCTTCCCCTGTTGCCCGGCATTTACCTGTTTAAAAACAGTCGGGGATCAGTTCTTTATGTTGGTAAAGCAAAGTCACTCAAAAAACGTGTTGCATCGTATTTTCAAAAACAAGCAACCGATTGGAAAGTACATGCATTGCTAGAAGAATCCTCAGCGATTGATTATGTCATCACCAAAACAGAAACAGAAGCACTTCTTTTAGAAGCTGATCTTGTAAAAAAATACCAACCAAAATACAATGTCCTTTTAAAATCAGGGGATCCCTTTCTCTATCTTCTCATTACCGAAGACCCGCTACCAACTTTAAAAATAGTGCGCGTACAAAAAGAAAAAGGCCGCTATTTTGGCCCACTCATCCACAAACAACAAGCACGCAAGCTTCATGATTATTTGATCAATACCTTTCGGTTATATCGCTGCAAAAAATCAATTGCCAATGGATGCCTTGATTATCATCTTGGCAAATGTGCCGGAAGCTGCCTTGCTCTTTTTGACCCTACTGAATATTTTTTACGGCTTAGCCTTGCAATTGATGCACTTGAACAAAACCGAACATCTTTTTTAAAAAAAATAGACGTAGAAATTAAAAAACAAACAGAAGCATTATCCTTCGAAAAAGCACGCAACTTACATGAATATGCACTTTCGATTGATACCATTTTTAGAACCTTAGAAACTCGCTTTACCCCACATAAATATGCTCATGATATTTTAATTAATGCTGTTTCTGAACTTTCTGAAAAATATGAAACAACTGCTCATGAACTAGAAAAAGCCTTTGATTTATCACGTCCACCACGTACTATCGATTGCTTTGATATTTCCCATTTTCAAAGCACTGCAATTGTTGGATCCTGTGTACGATTTACCAATGGGATCCCCGATAAAAATTCCTTTCGCCGCTTCAAAATTAAAACATTAACCATTCAAAATGATTACGCAGCTCTTTTTGAAATCGTAAAACGTCGTTACAAAGATCCCTTGCAAAAACCTGACCTTGTTTTAATCGATGGAGGGAAAGGACAACGCAACGCTGTTTTACCCCTTCTTGAAGGAACTCCCTGCTTAAGCTTGGCAAAACGAGAAGAAATTATTTTTAGTGATAATTACCCAGAAGGATTTGGTCTTGATGAGACAAAATCAATAGGTAAACTGTTGATCTACTTGAGAAATTATGCGCATCATTTTGCTATTAATTATCACAGAACGTTACGATCGAAAGAGACCTATGATGATAGAAAAATTCACAACCGCAAGCCAGGAGCTCATAAATAACGCAGCACAAATCGCAACACAGCACCACAACACAACAGTGCTCCCACTCCATCTGCTTGCAGCAACACTAGAAAATGAATTCTGTCTTACTTTTTTTAATATGATTGATGTTCCTACTCATGAACTTGGTCTTCTTATCAAACGTGAATTGGCAACGCTACCTACCAGTAGTTCAAGCGCACAATTAGCTATTGATCGAACCACTCATGAATTTTTACAAGCATGTGAAAAAGAAGCGCAATCTCTTGGCGATGAATACATTAGCCTTGAACATATTTTATTAGGTCTTGCCACCACTACTCATATTAGCACCGCGGTTCGAACCTTTTTTAAACAAGTAAATTTCACCACTAAAACAGTTACAGAACAAACACAAAAAATGCGTAACGGTAAAAAGGTTACCGATAAAAACGCAGAGGCTCAGTACCAAGTACTTGAAAAATTCACCCAAAATTTAACCAAGCAAGCACGCGAAGGGAAACTCGATCCAGTAATCGGTCGACATGAAGAAATTCGCCGTGTTATCCAAATTCTTTCACGCAGAACGAAAAACAATCCTGTTTTAATTGGTGAACCAGGCGTTGGTAAAACAGCAATCATCGAAGGAATTGCACAACGCATTGTAGGTGGAGACGTTCCTGAAAGTCTTGAAAATAAACAGATTTTTTCCCTTGATCTCGGACTTTTAATTGCAGGAACCAAATTCCAAGGTGAATTTGAAGAGCGTATTAAAAACATTTTAAAAGCAGTTGAAGAAGCACAAGATAGCGTTGTCTTATTTATCGATGAAATGCATATGCTCGTTGGAGCGGGCTCTTCTGGTGGCGGCATGGATGCTTCTAACTTACTCAAACCTGCTCTTGCTCGTGGTACTCTGCACTGCATTGGTGCAACCACCATCAAAGAATATAAAAAATACATAGAAAAAGATGCCGCTCTTGAACGTCGATTTCAGCCAGTTTTTGTAGAAGAACCAACTCCTGAAGATGCACTTTCCATTTTACGCGGACTTAAAGAACGATACGAACTCCACCACGGAATTAGAATTAAAGATCAAGCACTGGTAAGCGCTGTCACGCTCTCTGATAAAAATATTCCTGACCGCTTTTTACCTGACAAAGCGATCGATCTTATTGATGAAGCAGCCTCAATGGTTCGCATGTCAATCGACTCACAACCGGAAGCACTTGATCGATTAGAACGCAGAATGAATCAACTTGAAGTTGAAAAAGCTGCACTCAAAAAAGAAAAAGATGATACACCATCAAAAGAACGACTCAAGACACTTGAAAAAGAGTTAGCAGAAATTAAAGAAGAGCACAAAACACTCTACAATCAGTGGAAATCGGAAATTGCACCACTTGAAAAGATCAACGAAATAAAAGCAAAAATAGAAGAAGCAAATTATCAGTATCAGATTGCTGAACGCAAAGGAGACTTTGCAAAAGCATCAGAAATTAAATATGGCACACTGGTTGATCTTGAAAAGGAATTGGGCAAACAACAAGAAAAACTCAAAGATCTTAAAAGCTGCTTGGTAAAGCAAGAAGTGGATGAACACGATATTGCTTTAGTACTTGCACGTTGGACTAAAATCCCTGCAGAAAAGCTACAACAAAGTGAAACGGAAAAATTACTGCATATGGAAGAACATATGCGCACCAACGTGGTTGGCCAAGATGATGCAGTTGCAAAAATTGCTCATGCTATTCAAATGCACCGTACCGGACTTACCGATCCAAATCGCCCTATCGGATCATTTTTATTTCTTGGACCTACAGGCGTTGGGAAAACTGAAGTCGCTCGTACGCTTGCTGATTTTTTGTTCCACGATCCACGTAAAATTCTTCGTATAGATATGTCTGAGTACATGGAAAAACATTCAGTTGCACGTTTGATCGGTTCTCCTCCTGGCTACGTTGGCTACGAAGAAGGTGGTCAACTTACTGAACAAATACGCCGCAACCCTTACAGTGTTGTTCTTTTTGATGAAATAGAAAAAGCACATCCTGATGTGTTCAATATCTTTTTACAAATTCTTGATGAAGGCCATTTAACTGACGGACAAGGCAGACAAGTATCTTTCAAAAACTGCATTATTATCATGACTTCAAACATCGGGTCACACCTAATTCTTGCTGCAAAAACAATCGATGAAAAAGTAAAAGAAGAGATCAATAAAGAATTGTACCGAGTCTTTAAGCCAGAATTTTTAAACCGTATCGATGCCATTGTCTTCTTTAACTCTCTTGATGAAAAACAAATTATCTCTATTGCTCGCATTCATATTGAAAAACTGGTTCAACGACTTAAGGATCGACATATCGCGCTCACCATTGATCCAACTGTAGAAAAGTTCATTGCAGAAAAAGGTTATGTGAAAGAATTTGGCGCACGTCCGCTAAAACGAGCAATCCAAGATTACATCACCGTGCCTCTCTCTCAATTCTTACTCAAAAATCCTGAAGCTAAAGAAATTACTGTTACGGTGAAAGGTGGGGCAATTGTGCTCTCATGAAATTCTTAGGAACTTCTATTCCGTAGTGTCATTCCCAGCTTACGTCAGTAAGCGGTAAAGGAATCTGTGGTGTAAAAGTTCCTTTGAAAAATTAATCAGTAACGCCAACTCGATTTAAGCGATCAGTGATATAAGATCGTCTGGTCGCTTAATAAAAGGTTTTGATGATTTAAAAGCATATGCAACTAACATAGATGCAATATGAACAACTCCTCCTAAAACGCTCCTCTGTCTTGAATGTTCAAGAGAAAATAAATTTTTAAGTACTCAAAAAACACTTCCAATAAGAGCTCTTGATTTTAAAAGAGCGGCATCTACAGGGCCTATGGGAACTTTTTTCATATTTGATCGAGGTTTATGTAAAAATTTAAAAAACCGTGTCATTCCCAGCTTGCAATAGCAAGTGGTAAGGGAATCTTTGAAAAAGATAAAATCCTCATTTAAAAATGACGTAATACCTATCAAAGATCCCCATACCGTTCACTTCGTTCTCTGGGGATGACACGGTTTTTGAAAACAACTATGCAATTACAGAACGTGTGACAAGGAACGCACGTCAATCCGCCTAATTCCGTTTTTTTTATAATTTCTTAAATCGAGCTGGCGTTCAGTAAATAAAAATCAATGACATTGATTTTTATTTACTGATTAATTTTCGGTCAAGGTTTAACTTCTTGTTAAAAATTTATTCCTCTCGAGAAATTTTCCACGCATATCCAGCCTCAACAAGCTTTTTCCCTGCATAGCCAGATGCTCCCATCAAAGTTGCTTTAGCAACATTCGTAAAGAGTTGATCAGGCTCTCCCGAGCTGTCACTTACTTTGGAAAGAAAATACGCAACTCCTGCAATACCTAATGCTTTTTCTAAAGGATTTGTAATCTCATATGTTCTACCGCCAGGTAATGATATTGAAACTGAGCTCGGTTTTGTAGAAGGAAAAACAACACCTAACTTATTTCGAGCCTCTTTTGCTGCTGGATAAACTGCCGCAGCAGACAACAGGCATAGCGTTTTAAAAGAACAATTTTCTCTTAGTGCATTTACAGCGACAGTACCTGCAGCCATTGCCCCAACGCTTACAATTTCTGAAAAAAGCCACACCGAACGGGCTTCGCACACTTTACGACCATAAGGCAAATGATAATCTTTTAACTTTAAGCCCTGCTGTTTTTGAATCTGTTCTTGAGTTCTACAATAGATAACTTTTTTTGTTGTAGGATCCACAATTCCATGCTCTCGATCGAATAATCCAGTCATATACTCATCGTTATAGATATCAACGAAATGTAAAAAATTATACAATTTTGGATTATGCAGTTTTATTTTATGCAGTCCCATTTCATCCGGTTCCATTTCACGCGACGTCAAACCACTCAGTTCCATTGTGCTCAGTTCGTTTTTACGAATTTTGATTTGACGCAAATCAATTTGAATAGTGAATAATTCCTTAATAACATCTTGAAAATACATAGTCTTCTCGTCGTCTCCTTCTTTAATGGGTCCATCAAATCGCATAGTACTCTTCTGAAAATGGAGGCCAGCTGCATATGCTTGCTTTTTCAAAGATTCTTCAAGCTCTTGTTGAGAGCACTTAGTATTGAAATTTTGATCATAATAAAGAACCATTTGCCTATCAGAAGCAGAAATACAAGAACCGAAAACTAACATTAAAACAATTATTTTTTTCATATAAAGACCTTTCAGATTTTCTAACTAAAAATAGAAAACAGTTACACTTTTACTGTTATCCATCATCAATCTTAGTTTGCATCCTCTTCAGGATATTCTATCGAAGCTTGATGACTTACAGGCTGATGATTTATAGATTCAGCAATTGCCTCTATGGGCCGATCTGCCCTTCTTAATAATCGACTAGTTTCCGATGGTTGATGCTCTGAATTGCAACCCTTACAATATCCAGCTTCAACACACTCACAGCAACCAAAAATAGCACCTCCAATGGAGATGCCAGCAATAAAAGTCCATCCAAGAAAAGTTTCCATTACCCCAATTCCAGAATTGCTACACGGAAGTAATAACAATACGAATGCTATTGTTTTTTTCATACATATTTTCTTTCAGATTTTTTTAAAAAGATCTTATTTATCTTCGCGAATCGAGGAATAATTGATTTTTAGAAGGCTCAGGAGACATCAAAGTTCTATCTGTAGGTTGATCAACTATAGGTTGACCTTGTTCAAAATGTTGCTGGACTTCTATTCTTCGCATAGTCTGAGCTGCCAGCTGCAATTGCTGTTGCTGTTGTATTAATAGAACGGCCTCAGATGAATGATCTGGATTACCTTGAGGACAGCACTTAAAATATTTACAATCTCCTGCACAAGGAGCAAGGCAAGAATTTACACAGCAAACAATCCCTCCAGCCCCAAAAATACACGACAGTAAAACCATGCCCTCTAGACCCATTGGAGAAATTCTGCACGGTACCAATAACATCAATAGTAGTAGTGATTTTTTCATACATACTTTCTGTTTTATATTTTGTAAAAAAGATATTAGATTATCATTTTTACAAAAAAGTGCGTAAATAACGCATTAACAATCATTAAGAAGAAGGAAGATGAGTATGAAAATGTTCATTGCTAACTGGAAAATGAATCTCACCTTTCAACAAGAATTACTTTTTTTTCAAGACCATCTTGCAGAACTCAAAACACTGAAAAACAAATTGATTGTGTGCCCGTCGTTTCCTGCCCTTGCACCGTTGTTTGCTTTACTCAAAGATACAGACGTAGGGCTTGCTGCTCAAGATTGCTCAGAATTTGAATCAGGCCCTTTTACAGGCCAAGTAAGCGCAGCATCCTTAGTACAAATTGGTTGTTCGTATGTAGTTGTAGGACATCCTGATCAACGAGCAGCAGGAACAACCCCCGAGCAAGTTGCTCAAAAAGCCCTTCGCGTTCTTGAAGCTGGCATGATTCCTCTTATTTTTGTAGGAGAATCATCGACCGACCATAGTAACAACACGACTTTTGAAGCACTAGAAAAACAACTTGAACCCATAAAAAAAACGATTGGTAATGCATCTGCCTACCTTGTGTATGAACCACTCTGGCAATGCACACCAACAGACCTCAATCATATTTCAGGCATACTCTTTTGGCTTAAGCAACAACTACCAAAATGTGCCCTTCTTTATGCAGGAGGCATTGATGAACAAACTGTTACAACGTTTCAAGATTTACCGTTAATAAACGGATTTATCCTTGGCAAAGCAAGCCTTGATTTCCATCTTCTTAAAAAAATAGTATCTTGATGACTTATTAAAATAAAAGATCGATCTAATAGGGTAGTACACTATGTTATTTGGAATTTTAGCCACAGCGTTCGTTATTTTGAGCTTCGTGCTCATTCTGTTAATTATGCTTCAAAAAGGTAAAGGAAGCCTTGGTCTTGGTACCATGGGCGGTGGAAACCAAATACTTTTTGGTGGATCTGGAGGACAAGATTTCTTTCAAAAAGCCACTTGGGTTTTATTAACTCTTTTAATGGCTGGATCTTTAGGCCTTTCGCTCATGAAAAGTCGTTCTGCTGGACATTATACTCCTCGCACAACTCAAGCTCATCGCTAGAATTTACCTGTTGTAAAAAACTAAAAAGGAAGGGCTTTGATGCTTCTACAACTCGTGCAAGGCATAGGGGCACACACTATTGCTCTGGTTAACACGTTTGGGGAAGTTTCGATATTTTTGATTCGAGTTGTTTTTACGTTTGTTACTACCAAGTTAAAACTTCATAAGCTGTTTGAACAAATGCAAGCTATTGGCGTAGATTCTTTATCCATTGTTCTTTTAACTGGTATATCAACAGGCGGTGTTCTTGCCTTACAAACCTATAGCGGCTTTAAGCGTTTTGGTGGCGAAGAGTTTCTTGGCCCCGTTGTTGCTTTAAGTATGATTCGAGAATTAGGGCCGGTACTTACCGGTCTCATGGTTACTGGCCGCGTTGGATCTTCCATTGCTGCTGAACTTGGCACAATGCAAATCACTGAACAAATTGATGCCCTCAAAACATTATGTATTAATGTTTTTCAATTCCTTATGGTTCCCCGCATTTTTGGCGCAACGCTCATTTTGCCGTTCTTAACACTCTTTTCAATGATATGCGGCATTGGCGGTGGGTACTGTGTTTACGTTTATGTTCTCCATTTAAATGGAGAACAATATATCTCAGGTATTAGAACGTTTGTAGAATTCTCTGACATTTCCGGTGGACTTATTAAAGCAGCAGTTTTTGGTCTTATACTTTCCTGGATCGGATGCTACAAAGGATTTAACACTCGTGGTGGAGCAAAGGGAGTAGGAAGCGCAACCACTAAAAGCGTTGTCACAAGCTCCATAATGATTTTGATAGCAAACTATTTTTTGACCGCACTGCTTTTTTAAAAAAGGGAGAAATACAGGTGATAGAACTGATAGATGTCAAAAAACGTTTTTCTGATGACGGCCCTTGGGTAACTGATGGAGTAACTCTTACCATTCCAAGTGGACAAATGACCTGTATCATTGGAAAATCTGGTGAAGGCAAATCAGTTCTTTTAAAACAGATTATTGGACTTATCAAACCAACTTCAGGCTCTATCAAAATTGATGGGGTTGATATCACCACCCTTGCAAGCAAAGATGAAGAACAGATCTTTCGCAAAGTTGGTTATGTTTTCCAATTTGCAGCTCTTCTTGATTCACTCAATGTATTTGAAAATATTGGACTTCCTCTCTTAGAAAATGGAATCCCTGAAGATGAAGTACTCCCGATTGTAAAAGAAAAATTAGAACTCGTTGACCTTTCTCCTTCTGAAACTTTATACAAAAATCCTTCTGAACTTTCTGGTGGTATGAAAAAACGAGTAGGACTTGCACGAACACTCGTCACCAATCCTAAAATTGTGCTGTATGACGAACCAACAACAGGGCTTGATCCTATCACTACTCATATTATTCATGAACTTATTGCAAGCATGCAAAAAAAACTCAATCTAACTTCCGTTGTTATTTCTCATGATCTTGAAATATTTAAATACGCAGACAATATTGCACTCTTGTGTGACCGCAAAATACAGTACTTCGGACCTGCTAAAACTATTTGGGATTGCGATAATCCCTATGTCTATCAATTCATACGCGGTCTTACTACTGGTCCAATCAAAACTGAAATGGACCCACAAATCTAAATAATCCTACTTTACTCAAGGCTTTAAATGAACTCTTACCTCTTGAGCAATTGAAAACCCCCGAATTTTCATCGAGGGCCTCAAAAAATTATCGCTAAAATAATATAATTATTTAGCAAATCCTTTTTTTGCAAGAACAAACGCAGCTCTTCCAGTTAACAAAACAGTAAGCATTTCTATAGACTTACTGTCCGAATTACCCATCCCTAATACTTTAGGAACTACAAATACCATTGTTCCAGTAAAAGCTGCATACTTTAAAGTATCTTCGGGCGTCATACTGTTACCCAAAACGGCAGCAGAAGCAGCGCACAATGTTACCGGTGCTATACCACCACGATCACATGCCATACAACCAACTAAAGCCCCAAACCCTTGAGAAGCTATTTCTAGGGCCATAGATTTCCACGTATAAGAAGAAGCTGAAGCTAATTGGTTATATTGAGATATTGCAGAAACAGTTTCGGTAAAGATGGTTAAAATTAATACTGCGATTGCTCTTTTTTTCATAAAAACGCCCTTATTTTAAAGTTTTTTTTAAATAAAAATACATAACTCATGCGCATAAAAAATCACTCCTTAAAAACTAAAATAAGTACTCATTGCAGAGATCAAATAATAACTACCGCCAGCAATTATTATTCCATAAGCACATTTTTTATACAGGTTATCCCAATTTTCTTGTTCATCATGCTCGTTAGGTTCAGTTTCTTCTTCAATTGAAGATGATTTTGTTTTTTTAGTAAGCTTTAGACCTTTAATAACATCTTTTGCTCTTTGAGCATTTTCTTTTTTTTCTGCCTCTAAAGCTTTTACCCTTACAGCTCTTTCTCTCAAACTATTCTCTAATCGAGCACGAGCAGCAGTCTTTTTTCTTTCCTGTTCTATACTTCTTCTCGCTTCTTCAAATGCAGCTACTGATTGCTTAACGCCTTTCTTAATTTCTTTCAAATTAACCTTCACCCCAACTGTTAGTTCTGAATCTTTTTCTTTACAAAAAAATGCACACTCAATTTCAGTACTTAGCAATACAAACAGTACTGTTATTATTTTTTTCATAACTACTTCTTCCTTTTTCATGAATTTCATTTAATAAAAATGATCTCGATACTGCAGAAAATCCTAAAGCTCTCAATACTTTATTTTTTGGCAAGCGCAGCTCATCTACTTTTAGCTCCTGCTGGTAATCTATTAACTGCCCCACAAAAATAACTGATCACTACCAGTTCTTGCTACTATCAGTTGATGTAAACGCTTTAACTCATCTTTATTTTTTTTCTTTAAAGAAAGAGCAAGTTCCTTTTTCAGATTAAAAACAAGAGAAACTATTATCAAAAATATTAGTACTCTTTTTTCATAGTTATTTCTCATTAAAAAAAGAGTTTTCTTTTAAAAAAACTCTTTTTAATTTTTTTAATTCTATTATTTTTTATCAGAATCAGTCTTTTTAGAATTTTCTTCTTGCAAAGAAGCTAATTGAGATAAATCATTATCAATTTTTTGATCTAACTCTACAGAAACACCACCAACAGTAGCTCCTATCATTGCACGTTCTCGTTCTAATCCTTTAGTAATTTCTTCTACTGATGAAGCTCCCCACTCCATTGCAGATACATTTAGAAAACTTAAAGATGAAAGCAAACTTAATAATACTATTTTCTTCTTCATATAAAATTCCTTTTACTTTTAAGTTATTTTTATTTAGTTGCAAACTTTACCATAGAATTCTCAAAATTATCTAACCCTCTTGATCCTAATAAACTCATTTTTTGAACTCCTAATCGGCTTTGAACATTACCAACCGAATAAAGAGTTGCACCTAAAAGCAACCCATTCACTATTATTTCAGTTCTATTTAAATCTTTCTTTACCATTCCTGTTTTTTTAAGAATAAAAGGAAAACTTCCTCCTAATAACATACAAACGACAGGTAACTTAGGCTCATCAATAGCTAAGCTCGTAACGATATATCCCAAACTAGTTGCAGCACAACCTGTAAGCGCCTGAGTAAAAGAAGATAAGCCTGCATCAATTAATTTTTTTTCTTTATCTTCTTCGTTTGTATCATCAGCCATCAAATTTTCTTTCAAAGAATCATAACCTTCTTGTCCATCTTTTTGACTTTGGTCTTCGCCATCCTGGCCTTTTTTTTGATTCAGATCACCCCCTGCTTGATACATAGAATCGTATGGACCTGAATCAGGAGTTTGACAGTCTGAATCAGGAGTTTGACAGAATGGACTTGGTGATCGCTGTTCTGAGAGTTCGTCAGAAGCAGAAACAGTTTTTATAGCTATACAGAGTAAAAGAAGGCCACATACTATTTTTTTCATAATTTTTTATTCCTAAATAATTAACGATTATATTAAAAAAGGCTCCCGATATTTCAGAGAGCCCTTAAGCATTCTAAAACTATAAATAGCTTATTTTCCACGAAGCGCAGCTAGTCTACTTTTAGCTCCTGCTGGCAATCTATCTACAACTTCATGAGCAGCTACACCAAAAGCAAAACTCTTCAAAGTTGTTTTTAGTGTTGGAGAAACTTTTTTATAACGCTCACATTGACTTTGCTCAAAAATAAATGGAGTCGATACTAATCCAACAAAAGCCATGAACCCAAGACCATATCCACTTCGTTCTTTAATCATCCCTGTAGCAATATATCCTGCAGCAGCTGGCAAAGCTTTTTGCGCGCCAAATAGACATGCTTTTTTTACTGTTTCTAATGATGACAAATCAGATTCACTAGCAAAAGCAGTTCCACTTATACAAGAAACAAGCAATGTTAATACTAATTTTTTCATAACACTTCCTTTATTTTAATTATTAAAAAACTACTATTTAAGCTTTAAGACCGGAAGTCTATAACGTTGCTTGATAAAAATCTATTAATTTTTATCAAGGAATAATTCTTTTTTTAGTTTTTATTCTAAGAATTGTTTTCTAGGACAAAAATGATAACTTCATTCATTTAAATGCATATCATTAAAAAAGGTTTTTATGAAAATTACTCCTATACTTATTTTCTTATTTTTTTCGGCTCAAAATAAAATAAAAACAAGCACCCAAGAAGAAAAAAGTATTTTTTCTAGCATAAAAATCAGTACTTCTTCAGGAGACTGCTCTATTTCTATACTGGCATTACTAGAAAATAATATCATTAAAAAATGTTCTTTTGATGTTGATGCAGAGTCAGAAAATATTCATAATCAATGCTTTTCTTGCGCATTAACCCTTAGTGAAACCATTAAAGGGAAAACGGCCGAATCAGTTCTTTATCTTTCAGAAGCGCTCTTTTTAGATGACAAAGAACGACCAACGCCTCTTACTAATCATGATCCAGAGTTACATAAAGTCATTCCCTTAAGAGCATTAAAAAAAGTTATTAAAAGCCTATGCAACCCTGCTTAATTTTGGATAAAAATTAATAATTTTTATCTTTTGGCATTAATGCCTTTAACGACTTCTTTTCTTTTGATAGATTTTCAAGAACTTTTTTTGAATCATTATCGGGAAAAGGAGAAGACAGAATTGCTGCTTTTTTTGCAAGAAGTTTTTCAGCGGCATCTATTTTTTTTTGTATCAAAAAGGCAGCAGAGCGCTGCCTTTTAATTTTAGCATAGGTAGCTTTTAGCTCGTTTTTTGTTTCTTGAAATTCTTGAACGGTAACTTTTTCCGAGGCCTTACTAAATGCATTTCCTAACATCATCATTTCTAGAAAATTAATTCGCACCCTGAAGTAAGCCCTGACGGCTTTTATACCAGCACTTCCATACACACTAGATGTCAAAAAACTTACCAAACAAAATAGAGCCGATTTTAAAAAAAACTTTTGATTCTTCATATCATCACCTTTGATAAAGTTACTTAAAGTAAACAATTTCATATTTCTCTAAAAGTTCTTTTTTTAGCTCGTCAAGTAAGCGGTAATACTGAGGCTCTTGCAATAATGAACTTATTTCTCGATAACGATCTTCAAAACTTTTCAATGCGCGTGGTTTAACCTGCATCAATCGTATTATTTCGTAACCACCCGTTGCTGGCTCTACATGAGAATAAGATCCTTGCTTCATCTGCCTAAGCATCTCTTTACGCTCATCGGTGATTTCATCTTCAATAAGCCAATATGACGTTGACCATTGAATCGCAGCATTCTTCATCATTTCGTCAGTAACTTTTTTCAATTCCTCTTCTTTAAAAACACCTTCAGGAATAAATCCTTTTTTAATTTTATAAGAAGCCTCTTCATAAGCAGGATGAGCATCATAATATTCACGAACATCTTTTTCTAAAACAACAAGCCGTGATCGTATTTTAAAGTTCAACAATGAATCAATTGCCTGCCCCATCGCTAATTGCTGACGCCCTTCTTCGTAGGTATAACCAACCTCCTTAAACATTCCGCGAAGTTGATCATCCGAAAGATGATGTTGCTCTTTTATCGAGTTAATATATTTATCAACTGCATCTTCAGGAACAATCATACGATAAAAAAAGGTAGCCTCGCAGTTCATAAGATGGTCGTTCACTAGATCCTCAACAGTGCGCTTTCTACCATCAATTGAAGGTCGTTCAAGATCAAGCCGAGTCAGTACAATATCAGGAGCTTTTTCAAATTCTTTACTATCAGAACCAGATTGCGACGGAACGTTATTATAAATAAGAACTGCTATCTCATTGACCATTTCTTTTTTTATACCATCACTCTTAGAAACAGGTACTTTCTTAGACTGTTGCCCCACCGAGCTTTGAATGGGAAGAGTAGAATCAAAATCTTCAACAGATTTCTTAGCCGTTATATGTTTTTTATCCTTTTTTTCAGCTTTCCGTAATTTTTTAGGTTGTTGGTCAACAGCATCGTTATCCGTTAACCTCTGCCTAGAAATAATCTCCGTTGGTAGAAAAAGAAGCGATAGCGCCATTATAAATGATGAAAAACAAGTAACCGCTGTAGTTATTTTTTCTTTATACATACGATTTCCCTTAATAAAAAAGAGGGACTTCTGAATAAGAACTCCCTCTTGTCTGTTGTATGCAATGGTTAATTATGCAGCTTGTTGCGCTTGTTGTTGTTCAACAAATGCAGCTAAGTCTTCTTGGCTGATTGGCATTTGCCCTGCAGGCACTTGTGCCGCCTTTTCAAAATACGCAGCATCTTCAGATACATCGTATTTTTTCTTTAATTCATCAATCTTATCAGTCCAAATTTTTGCCATTTTTTCACGTTCAATTCCAGCTTTAAGGCCTTCACGAACTTCATCAAATGAACGGTATTTAGCATCTTCCTTACTTACTGCATTAACAACCCAGCATTTTCTATCAGAAGCTTCTACAAGTAGTACTGATGGGAATGTTTTAATTGCAGAAATTTTATCTTTTACATTTTTATCAACATCAAAGCTGTGTTCATTGATTGGAGCAAATTCACGAACTTTTTGTTTTTCAGAGTCTGCAACAGACTTGAAATTAGCAGGGGTTACTTTTGCCAAGAAAGCTTGCGCTTGAGCCTTAGAATCAAATTCAACACCAAAAGCTTTAATGCCACCTGGAGCTACTACTAATTCTGGATTTTTATGTTTTTCATAATAATCCTTCATTTCAGATTCACTAACCGCTACTTTGCCAACTACCGCTTGCTCAAAGTTTTTTGCAGCTAATCCGCGCTTAATCATCTTAACTGCTTGTTCTAGTTCCTTTTGATACTCAGCGCTTGCAGCTACATTATTTTGTTCTGCCCAATGCATAACAATTTCTTCGTTAGCCATACCTTTAAAGATTTCTTGTTTTGCGTTTGGCAAAAATTGAATCATACCTTGAAGTCTTGGATTAGAAGCAATGAACTGATCGTAATAGACGTTAAATTGATTTTCTGTAATCGCTGGTTTACCACCAATTGTAAGCAATACAGAGCTTGAATCATTTGCATCAGGAGTTGAAGAACCACATGATGATGAAGTAGAGCAGCTTTTCTTTTTGCAACACATATCACAACCAGAAAGTACCATAAGGGCTGCTACTGCAAAGCCATAAAAACTCTTGGTTTGGAACGATTGTTTACTCATTGTTGTTACTCCCTTTCCTTTAAAAATAAGGATTTATATTATTCATAAAAAGCACGCCTTTTAACGTAACACAGATTAAAAAAGTTGCAAAAATGACAGATGAGATATGTGCTTGAAAAATTTATAAGCACAAAATACTATCCTAGCGAATTTAATCATTTACTTTTTTTTAAAAAAAGTAATCTTAATTTATCTATTAGATCATTATATAAGGAAACTTATGAAAAAACGTTATATCTACCTACTTTTTTTATGCTTTATTTCTACATTAGCCGATGCAAAAAAATCAGTTTTTACACTCTGGGGATATGAAGAAATGGATCATCCTCTATTAGAAGAAATTTTTTCATCACCAACCATGGTACGACTTGATGGCATTGATCAATCTGGCCCAACAGCTTATTTTGGCATAGTTCCTAGTTTTAGCAGAAGAGATCATTCTAATGGTGTATGGGCATTATTAAAACGAGCACATGTTTCGCTAGAAGAACAAGTAGCAGGATTATTGCACGATGCTTCTCATACTGTATTCTCTCATCTTGCCGATCTTCTTTTTAAACATGATGAAGTAATCCATCATGGCTGCTATCAAGACTCAATTCATGAATGGTTTCTTGATACCATGAAACTACCAACCATCACAAAAAAGTTTGGTATTTCATTACACATGCTTAATCCTGATAATGCTTCTTACACCGCACTTGAACGCCCACTCCCTGATCTATGCGCAGATAGAATTCAATATAATATTCATACGGGAGTTGTTTTTCATCACATTAACCAACAAGAGGCATCAGAAATTGTAAATGACCTTCATTTTGAACAAAATCGTTGGTTTTTTGGAACACCAAAATTAGCAAAAAAATTCGCAGAACTCTCTGTTACTTTTACCAAACACGTTTGGGGAGCAGAATACAATCATGCTTTTTATCAAATTTTTGCTCAAATATTAGAACAAGCATTAGCCGAAAAACTTATTACCAAAGATGAAATGCATTTCGGAACAGATAAAGAAGTTCTTAAAAAAATACAAAAAAGTTCCAATCCCAAGATTAAAGAGCTGTTAAAACAATGTGAAAATATTTATGCACATTTTACAGTTGTTGAATTTGGAAAAGGTGATTTTAACTTTAAGCCAAAATTTCGTGCGGTAAACCCTCTTGTTCGCATTAAAAAAAACACTTTTAAAACACTTACAGAAATCGACACTGATTTTAAAAAACAATTTGAGCTAACTAAAGACTGGTGCCAAAAAGGCTATGGCATTATAATTAAAAAAACCACCTGCTCGTAATAAGCTATTTTATATAGTTGAGTGAGCAATAATTAATTGCTCGCTCAACTATAACTATTATTTTTTCTTTTTCTTTCTTCCCTTAACTACTTTTGTAAAAGAATTATCCGCATCGTCTGCAGCAGCTTCTGCAGCTGCAGTCAAAGCTTTTTCTTTTGCAGCTTTTTTGGCCGCTCTTTCTTTTCTTTTAGCTTCAATCTCTGCAGCTATTCTTTCTTGTTCTCTAGCTATCGCTGCTGCTTTTGCAGCTGTTTCTTCCGGTGACTGAATAAGTTGATGAATTATGTTTTTTATACGCTCTTCTATTAGAGCAAGTTCATCCCCGAAAAAATCTTCATAAATGCTAAGAGTTGTCCAAAAAATAATATCTTTTCTGTACTTTTGAAAAAGAGCTTCATAAGCTTCTTTAGAAGCAGGAACTATTTTTTCAGCTGGATTATAAATTTTTGATTTTTGCATATGATCCAAACCATTATGATATCTCGTAAGCGGTGGAACCGTTTTCAGATATTTGTCTTGTTCTTCTTCTGATCTAAACGGACCTGTAGGTGAATACTCTAACTGGCAAGAAGCTGAACATATTTGATGTACTAAAAAAACGACTGCTATTATTTTTTTCATATTTTTCCTTCAAATTTAAAATATTTTTCTTCTTTTTCTTTTTTCATTATCTTTCTTCTTTTAAAATTACACAAAATACCATTAGTAATAATAATACATTAATAAAACTATGAATTCAAGAGTTTAAAAACCGAAACTATCCCCAAAAAAACCCTAACTGTTAATATCAAAAAAACAAACCTACTTCCCAGGAAGAAAACAAATCATTGCAGCTTTTTGCTTAATAATGCTAATTTAAAATTAAAATAGATGTTGTTAAGCAAAAAAGTTATAAGGAGAAAATATGAACACATACAAGATAATAAGCTTATTAACTATTATATATGGGGCTAACAATAGTTTTGCAGGGTATGGCAGCAGCAACATTAATGGCCCAGGGTTTAGATCGATTCGTGCCCAAACCTTATGGGAAAATACAAGAGAAGGAATACATCGGGCGTATTCAACTTTTAAGCCCCTAACAACTGAACAAAAAAATATTTTAGCCCTAATGGAAAGTGATAGTCTTACTACTTTTAAACTATTTGTTAAGCCAGGAGACGACATTAACACTCCTTATGGAAATAATACTATTTTGATGCTAACTACAAATCCAACACTATTTGAATACTTAGTAAACAAGTGTAACGCCGATATTAATGAAGTTGTTTGGGAAGACGAAAAAAATCTCTATATTACTGTTTTAGATAGAGTTCAACAAAAAATTGATGCTCTTTCTGCTGGAAGTGAAAAAACTAATCTTGAAAAGATAAAATCTTTTTTAAAAACCAAAAAAGCTAAAACGGCACAGGAATTAGGTTTTCAATCACCACCCGTTTATGAAGGTGATTATCTTCCCGGCTCACACAAGCCGCCTCAAACAATAGTAAAACTACCTTGGTGGGGAACAGGCCCTGATCCATATAAACCCCCAACGAAAACAAAGCCCTGGTGGAATCCATTTTAAATAATGTTTCTTCTATTTATTGATAACGCGACAAGCGACAGCCGCACAATAATTTTTTGGTTTTAAAGGGCGTAAAGCTTTACAAGCAGAATAAAGAGTAGCTCCAGTAGTTAAAACATCATCTACCAATAGAATACGCATATGCTGATACTTGTAAGCATCCTTAGTCAAGGTAAAAACTTCAGAAAGATTCGCTGTTCTTTCTTCTCTTGATAACCCAACTTGCCACAAAGTTTTTCTAGAGCGCTCAAGCAGATGAACCACAGGCTTTTTACTATACGCGCTAAGTACGTTAGCCATCTCTTCCGATTGATTAAACCAACGCCACGCATAACGGGTCCAATGCAAAGGGATGGGCACGATAATATCAAAAGGGACCTGCTCCAATGGTGTATGTTCCCACAACAATCGGCCAAGCTGACGACTTGCACAGCGGTTGCCATACTGTTTTTGCTGAATCAATGCACGTAACGGATATTCATAATCACTGATTGCGTAAACAAATAGTTCTTTTTTTTTGGTAATGCGCAAGGGCATAGAAACTATGGGCCTAATGCGAGCAAGGCACCGCTCACACAATACCGCATCAGAATTCATAAAGTCCCTGCAGTAAGCACAAAAGGGGGGGAGTATCAAAGATTTTATACCAGAAAGAACAGCAGTCACAGCGCACTGTGTCATTCCTGTACGAGTTCATTAACTCGCATACGGATTTTAGTTATTTTTTTTCCTTTAATAACGCTCCATTTGAATTGTTTTGATTTTCTAGTTGAGATTTTGGTGTTTTATTATTAATTCCCTGATG
>Ga0114967_10000363_pt1 | contig 38381 bp, 31 predicted proteins | sample M_130628_MF_Meta_FD_92639 | JGI IMG/M metagenome (GOLD analysis project Ga0114967, IMG submission 92639) | Freshwater microbial communities from Lake Montjoie, Canada to study carbon cycling - M_130628_MF_MetaG | ecosystem: Environmental > Aquatic > Freshwater > Lake | place: Lake Montjoie...
ATTGCAGATGCACTAAATGAGCCTCTAGGTACAATCAAAAGTAGAATTCACTTTGCTAGAAAAATTTTAAAGCAAAAAATTCAACGATATTAAATTCATGTCATCGACATCAAAAAAAGTAATTGTTATTGGAGCGGGTTTTGCAGGTTTGTCTACCGCAAGTTTCTTAGCAAAAATGGGTTGGGATGTTACAGTGATTGAAAAGCATGATTTACCTGGTGGTAGAGCAAGAAAGTTTACAGCAGAAGGATTTACATTTGATATGGGTCCGAGTTGGTATTGGATGCCAGATATTTTTGAAAGGTATTTTAACGCCTTTGGTAAAAAAGTAAGTGATTATTACGCACTTAAAAGACTGGATCCTTCTTACAGGGTTTATTTTGAAAAAGAAGGATGGGATATACCAGCCAATTACGCAGCATTACAAAATTTATTAGAATCGGTGGAGCCAGGCGCTGCTAAAGCATTAGATGCTTTTATGGCGGAGGCGAAATTCAAATATGATGTAGGTGTAGGAAAGCTTGTACATAATCCTGGTTTGTCATTGACAGAATTTTTGGATATGGACTTAGTCAAAGGTGTTTTTAAATTAGACGTTTTTCAATCGATGAAAAAACATGTTGCTAAATTTTTTAAACATCCATCCATTCAATCTTTGATGGAATTTCCTGTGTTGTTTTTAGGTGCCTTGCCAGAAAAAACCCCAGCATTGTATAGCTTGATGAATTATGCAGATATCAAAGGTGGTACTTGGTATCCTGAATTTGGCATGTATAGTATTGTGCAAGGGATGCATGATTTAGCAATTTCTTTAGGAGTACAATTTAAATTAGGGGAGGAAGTGACTTCGATCCAAGTGCAATCTAGTAAAGCAGTTGCTGTGCATACTTTGAAAACGGCTACAGGCGAAAAGCAACAATACACTATGGATGTAATTGTTGGTGCAGGCGATTATCATCATATTGAAACTAAGTTATTAGCACCTGCATACCAATCTTATTCTGCGGCGTATTGGGATTCAAAGGTGATGGCACCAAGTTCCTTATTGTATTATGTGGGATTGAATAAAAAAATAGAAGGGGTATTACATCATCAATTATTTTTTGATACTGATTTTGGATTGCATGGGCATGAAATATATTCCGATCCAAAATGGCCTACAAGACCTTTGTTTTATGCAAGTGTCCCTTCGGTAACAGATCCAACTGTGGCGCCAGAGGGCTGTGAAAATTTATTTTTATTGATCCCCATTGCAGCTGGTTTAGAAGGGGATACCGAGGAGATTAGAGATCAATATTTTGAGATGATCATTCAACGTTTCGAAGAACGAATTGGTCAGTCTATCCGAAGTTCGATTGTGTACAAGCGTTCTTTTGCAGTGAAGGAATTTAAAGAGGAGTACCATTCCTTTAGAGGTAATGCTTATGGTTTGGCCAATACATTAATGCAAACTGCAAATTTAAAACCAAGTTGTAAAAGTAAAAAAGTAAATAACTTATATTACACTGGTCAATTAACAGTACCTGGTCCCGGTGTGCCACCAAGCTTAATTAGTGGAGAGGTAGTGGCTAAGCTTGTTAATCAAAAACATAAAGCATAATTGAATATGTCTTCATTAAAATTATACAACGAAGTAACCGCACAAAGTAGTAAGTCTACCACTTTACTGTATAGTTCAAGTTTTTCTTCAGCTATTGGATTATTGGACAAGTCACTGCACCAACCTATTTATGATATTTATGGATTTGTGCGATTTGCAGATGAGATTGTAGATACTTTTCATGAGTATGATAAAGCAACATTATTAGCAACATTCAAAGCAGATACCTATGCCGCTTTGGACAATGGGATAAGCTTGAATCCAATCTTACATCGTTTTCAATTGACGTACAATCAGTTTAATATAGATAGGGCCTTATTAGATGCATTTTTATACAGTATGGAGATGGATCTTTCTCAGCAGTCTCATGATCAATCAAGTTACAATCAATACATTTTTGGAAGTGCTGAAGTGGTGGGGTTGATGTGTTTAAAAATATTCTGTAATGGGGACGATGCGCAATATGAAACATTGAAGCCTGCGGCACAAAGTTTAGGTGCAGCTTTCCAGAAAGTGAATTTCTTAAGAGATATCAAAGCGGATTTTGTGGGCATGGAGCGTATGTATTTTCCAAACTGCGATTTTACTAATTTTAGCTTAGCAGATAAGCAAGCAATAGAGGCGGATATACAAGCAGATTTTGATGCAGCTTTAGACGGCATCAAGGCCCTTCCGCTGCATTGTCGTTTTGGTGTCTACGTAGCGTTTAAATACTACTATGCTTTATTTAATAAGATTAAACAGACCAATCATACTGCTTTATTAAGCACCAGAATTAGGATACCAGATTACGCAAAATTATTTATTGTTTTCAAAGCAAAAATTAGAGCAAGCTTAAATTTGTTATAGTACCTTTACATCCTAAACGTTCCTATATGATTTTCTTAATTTCTATGTTATTGACTTTTGCAATTATGGAAGGTGTTACTTGGTTGACGCATAAATATGTCATGCATGGTTTTTTATGGTACTTGCATGAAGATCATCATCAGCCAACTGGCCATTTTTTAGAAAAAAACGATGCTTTCTTTTTGATTTTTGCGATTCCTAGTATGGCATGTATTTTTTATGGTACATTCAATGGGATGCCTTGGTTGTCTGGTATTGGCACTGGTGTGGCCATGTATGGATTTGCTTATTTTATTGTACACGAAGTAATTATTCATCAGAGAATCAAATGGTTTACAAAATCAAATAATAGATACATCAAAGCCATTCGTTGGGCACATAAAATGCACCACAAGCATTTAGGTAAAGAAGAGAGTGAAAGTTTTGGGATGTTGATTGTAGCCAAAAAATATTGGGACAAAGTAAAGCGTGACGAAATGATACAAAACAAAGCATAAGGCATTGCAAGTCGAAAAAAAATATGATTTTATAATAGCCGGTGCTGGATGTGCCGGCTATTCTTTGTTATACCATTTATTACAGGATCCTATACTAAGCAAAAAAAAGATCTTGGTGGTGGATGCTAATTTTAATAAAGGCAATGACCGAACCTGGTGTTTTTGGGAAGACAGCGTTGGCCCCTTTGAGTCGATTGTTTGTAAAAAATGGTCCAATATAGAAGTCTTAAAAGGGGCGATGCATCGTTCACTACCGACTGCTCCTTTTGAATACAAAATGATTCAAGGGATTGATTTTTACCAACATATTAGTGCTTTTGCAAAAGGTTTTGATAATGTGGAATGGGTTGCTTCAAAAATTATAAGTATTGATGCAGTGCATGGAGGTGCAAGGGTCAATTGGGAAGGGGGTACAGGCAATGCAGATTATGTATTTTCAAGCATCCATGGAGACCGCATCCAATCGGCACTTTGGCAACACTTTAAAGGGATCGTAGTGGAGTTTGATGCCCCAATATTTGATGAGCGTATTGCTAGATTAATGGATTTTAATGTACCTCAAATGAATGCAACAGCTTTTATGTATCTACTTCCCATGACGGATAAAAAAGCCTTGGTAGAATATACTTTATTTTCCCCTTCGATTTTAGAAACGGTCGAGTATGACCATGTGTTGAATGCATACATGAAGGAACATTATAAAGGACAAGCCTATACCATTGTACATAACGAACAAGGTGCTATACCAATGACTACAAAAAAGATGACATCAAGAGCAGACAATGTCATTTCAATAGGGACAATGGGGAATGCAGTCAAAGCAAGTACTGGATATGCTTTTCAATTTATCCAACAGCAAACACAACAATTAGTACAACAATTAAAATTGAACCAATCCTTGGATGCATCCGTACATTATACAAGACATCAATTTTACGATGCTGTATTATTGTATATTCTAGAACACAAGAAAATGGCAGGCGATGAAATATTCGCACGCATATTTAAGAAAAATGATGCTGCGACTGTGTTTAAATTCTTATCCAATACATCTACCTTACTGGAAGATATAAAGATTATGAGCAGTCTTCCTACATCTATTTTCCTACCTGCGGCTTTTAAAGTAATGTTTCGACGGTAAATGGTTCTCGAAATTTGCTAGAATGCACTAATTTTATACCATGGCCTTGTCGTACAATGGTTAGTACAAGCGTTTCCGAAGCGCTAAATCCCAGTTCGATCCTGGGCTCGGCTACACTTAGGACTTTTAAATACCTATAAAATTACCAATTAAATTTTCGTTGCTTTTTCCGTACCTTAGGTTTCTTGAAAAAAGTGATTGCCATATGTTGTTTTGCCGCCTTGTTATTATCAACAAGTAGCTTGAGCTATTTTTATTGGCTTCAGGAACAGCTACATGAGCAGGAAAGATTCGCAAGTATTGATGCAGGAAAATTCGATCTAAACAAAAAGAAAACTTTTGAATCCAAGGAGCTCACAAAAGAATATAATAATGATGTAGATAGTGATGATCAAATAGATAATCATAGTAGCGATCAAATTACACTCGTAGTAAAAGATAAATCCATTTTACCGCAAGGGTATCAGTGGGAGGAGAAGGGCCGTGAATTTAGTTATAAGGGGATGTTTTATGATATTGTTTCCATTAAGCAAACAAAGGAAGGCTGGGTGATTAAAGCGGCATCCGATGAAGAAGAAGCAGCCATTGTTGCCAATCAACATAAACTAAATCATTTGGATAAAGAGGCACAATCTAAATCCAGTTCTTCTAAAATCAAATTGAACCTTAGCCTTGCTGTATATGAATGTCCTTCATTCAATAACCAAAGTTTATTCAACTATACTTTATTTAAAAAGAAATATCCCTCTTTAACTACGCCAATTTTAAGTAGATTTTTAGGTGACATCTCGCATCCGCCAGAAGCTGTCTAATACATAAGACAGGACTATCAAATCATTTTCTTCATTTGATAGTATTTCATTTTCATTTTAAAAATTCAACATGCGTTTAATATTTAGCGTACTGTTATTTTTTGGCATGAGTCTGGAACTTTTGGCGCAATCTGATACTTCAAGTAAGCAATTGCAAGATGTAGTCATCTACGCTAATAAGTTTCCAACGCTCTCAAAAAATATCGTACAAAGGGTGGTTGCCTTAACCGATAAAGTATTAATTCAACAGCAAGCAAATACGGCAGATATCTTAACAGCATCTGGTCAGGTTTTTGTGCAAAAAAGCCAAGCTGGAGGCGGAAGCCCCGTTGTTAGAGGCTTTGAGGCGAGTAGGGTATTGTTAATGGTGGATGGTATTCGTATGAACAGCGCTATTTTTAGAGCGGGTCATTTGCAGAATATCATTACTGTGGACAATATGATATTAGATAGAGTAGAGATAAACTATGGCCCAAGTTCTACCATGTATGGAAGTGATGCATTGGGTGGGGTAGTGAATTTATTTACCAAACAGCCCCAATTGTATAAATCTAATCTTGTTTCAAAAAATACACCTTGGAAAATCAATGGCAATCTAGTGTATCGTTATGGCAATGGTCAAAATGAACAACGCCAACATATTGATGTCAATATTGCCAATGACAAATGGGCTTATTTGACTTCCTTTACCAATACTAGTTTTGGTGATATGCGTCAGGGGAATAAAAGACTCGCCGCTTATCCAGATTTTGGTAAAAGACTATTTTATGTAGCATCTGAGAACAATACAGATGTTGTTAAAGACAATAGTGCATCTGTAAACATTCAAAAATTAAGCGGCTACAATCAAACTGATTTATTACAAAAAGTATTATTCAAGCCGAATGACAATACGGAGCATTTATTGAATGTACAAATCTCTAATTCTACTGATATCAACAGATACGACCGTTTAACTGAAACCAGTAAAGGTTTGCCTGTCTATTCAGAATGGTATTATGGCCCTCAGGTACGTAATATGATTAGTTATAAATTAACTAAATCAAATTTGAATGGGTATTTTCAAAAAATGACTACGAATCTGAATTACCAACACTTAGAAGAAAGTAGGATCAGCCGAAAGTTCAAATCCAATAATAAAGATTATAGATTTGAGGCGGTAGATTTATTTGGTATAAATATAGATGTATTGCACCAAGGTAAATCTAGTGAACTACATTTTGGAGTAGAGTCATATTACAATAATGTGGGTTCAACATCCTATCGTAATAATATTGCTACCAATGTGCGCAGTGCCATTACCACTAGGTATAGTGATGGGCCTACCAATATGACCAATCATGCGATTTATGCGCAACACACTCAGTTCTTAACTGGTAATTGGGTATTGAACAGTGGCTTGCGTTTAAACAATGTACAATTGAATGCCAATTTCAAAGACACTTCATTGATGCATTTTCCATTCACAGATGCCAATCAAAAAAACACTGCCATGACGGGTAATTTAGGCATGGCCTACAATGGAGCAGATGGATTCAGATTTGCTTTTGGAGTAAGCAGTGGATTTAGGGCGCCGAATGTGGATGATTTGACAAAAGTTTTTGATACTAAAACAGGCTATGTGGTGGTACCAAACAAAGAGCTAAAACCAGAGTATACTTATAATACAGAATTAAATGTTTCTAAAACAACATCTAGTTATAGTATTGGGGCATCTTTGTTTCATACCTGGTTTAAAAATGCATTGGTGGTAGATAAGTTTAAATGGAACAATGTAAGTGCTATCCTTTATCAAGGTGTCATGAGTGATGTGTACGCCACACAAAACAAAGCGAAGGCAGTTGTGTATGGATTCAATGTCAATGGATCTGTAAACTTTACGCCTAATACGACTTTGGCTGCCACTTATACTTATACAAAGGGCACTTATCAAAATGGAATCATTGAAATGCCTTTAGATCATATCCCTCCAACCTATGGTAGAGTAGGATTGAAGCATGATGTAAAAAAGTTTTCTGCCGAATTGTTTACGGTATTTAATGGGTGGAAACGCATGAAGGACTATAACTTAAATGGAGAGGACAACGAGATTTATGCGACAAAGGATGGTATGCCAGCTTGGCAAATTTGGAATATCAACACAAATTATCAGCTTACTAAAAAATTAAATTTAAGTTTTCAAATTGAAAATATTGCAGACTTAAATTACCGTTATTTTGCGAGTGGTATTTCTGCTTTGGGTAGAAATTATATTTTAAGTTGTAGGTATTCTTTTTAGCGTATCAGTGCTCCAACATTACTAGAGAATATTTTAACGGCAATGGCTAAAAGTATGACTCCAAAAAATTTGCGAACTGCTAGTAAGCCTCCAGGTCCTAGTAAACGTTCAATAAAATTGAGCGATTTTAAAACTGCGTATATTATGACTAGGTTGATAAGAATACCCAGTGCTATATAGAGTTCATCATAGTTCGCTTTTAAAGACATAATGGTTGTCAGGGTTCCGCTTCCGGCAATAATAGGAAAGGCAATGGGCACCACTGCACCAGACTGTGCATTTTTATCCCCTTTGAAAATTTCATGACCTAATACCATTTCAAGTCCCAATAAAAAAATCACAATAGAACCGCCCACTGCAAATGATTTCACATCCAATCCTAATAATTGTAAAAAAGGTTTACCTAGAAATAAAAATAAAATCATCAAGCCTCCTGAAATTAGGGTTACTTTAAGTGATTGAATAGCACCCGATTTTTCTTTCATCGCAATTAATAGTGGAATAGAGCCCACAATATCAATGACAGCAAATAAAGTAAATACGATGGTAAGTAGTTCATCTATTTTGAATCCCATAAAAAAGCTTTGTATGAAGATACAAAGCTTTTTTAGATTTACTAAACCATTAAAATGATCAATATGACAATTGTTATATTGTTAACAGCAAAATTTTAATTTAAACGTATCCCAAATTGAACCATTCTGCCAATAGCATTGTACCCATTGACTTCACTGAAATTGTCATTTAATAGGTTTTGTCCATTTGCAAACAATAGCAAGCGTTTATTCCACTTATATTGAAGATGCGCATTCAGTAGTGTATAATAACTCAAAGTCACATCTGGACTTGCATAGCCGCCAACATCCTTGCGTTCACTAATAAATCTTCCAGTAAGGCTAGCGTCCCATTTTGCATTGATTGCATAATGCCACTGTAGATTCAAGCTGTGTTTAGGGCGCTTTAATAAATAATTGTAAGTAATGGTATCCGTTGTGGTGATTCTATTTTGATTGGTCTCTTGTCCATTCATTAAAGTATAGTTCACTGAAAAAACATGCTGCTTTGTGATTGGATGCTGTAGCTCAATTTCCAATCCATTTACTTTTTGTTGGATAAAATTGAAAAAATTATAATCTATATAATTGTAGTCAATCCCATTTTTAATATTTCTGATGTAGTAGACGGCTCTTGCAAATACTTGTCCTTTTCTAAATGAAATACCCAATTCAGTATTAAAAGAGGTTTCTGCTTTTAATTGGTCATTATAACTCAACTGATAAAGTGATGGCGCTTTAAATCCTGTAGATACACTCGCAATCAATCTTACCTGATCGCTCAATGCATAGGATGGATTGAATGTAAAGGTTTGATTGTTACCAAAACGATTGTGGTTATTGTATCTAGCGCCTAATTCGAGCAACCATTTTTTTGCATTGTCATTGATCAAGACAGAGGTATACAAGGCATTTTGAAATTGAAAGGTATCTTTAAATACATCATTGTAAGGGCCGTATTTGCTAATAGATGCATAAGTTTGGTTGTAAGACCCGTATCTAAAATCTGTACCAATAATCCACTGCAAATTTTTATGAAGGGGCGTTGATAAAAATGCATCTACAAAATGTGTTTTACCTGCATATTGATTGTCCTCGTAAATCATATACTTTTTATCAGTGCTATCATTTAGATAAGTTCTATTCTGTGTGGTATACTGATATTGTAATTGAAAAGTGGTTGTTGACTTTTTATATTTCAATACGAGGCCACTCATGGTGGTTGCGTTTTTAAAGGCATTGTCTTTGTCATCTTTAAATCCACCATAATCTATGGCAGAAGTGTAGGCAGTCTTTCTGCTAGACATTTGTATATTCCAAAGGGTATCAATTTGGTATTTTGCTTTTACAAAAAAGCTATTGTTTTGATAGCCATCCTTATCAAAGTTGGCTTTGTTGGTGATATCCTTGGCAGAAGAAAATCCGTCTGCATTTTGATTTTCAAAACCAATCGTATATTTTAACTTGTTGATACTGCTATTGAACTCCAAGTTGCCTTGCTTGGTGCCATAACTTCCATAGCTCAATGCACCAGTCACAAAGGGTGCGCCTTTTGATTTTGTAATGATATTGATCACGCCACCAATCGCATCCGATCCATACAATGTACTCTGTGCACCTTTTAGAATTTCAATGCGTTCCACTTGATTCAATGGCACTAAGTTTAAATCAAATTCATTGCTAATCATAGAAGGGTCGCCTACGGGCGCGCCATCTAATAAGATTAATGTTCTTCCAGAAGCTGCGCCGCGCATGTAAATACTGGGAACGGTACCTAAATTACTTAATGTACCTGGTAAGCTTAATCCAGCCTGCTCATTCAAAACCTGTGCAATAGTTCTGCCAGCATTCTGTTGAATTTGAGCAGCAGTAATCACGGTGATGACTTTGCTTGTTCCATTTTGTTTCTGCTCAATTTTATTGGCAGTGACAATGACATCCTCCAGCTGAGAGGTGTTAGAACTTTTTTGAAGACTGTCTTTTTGTTGTCCAAAGACGGAGGACATGGTGGCGATAAGGCACACCGAGAGCGTGATGATTTTTTTGCTCATTGTTTTGTTTTTTTTCATTTTACTGAGTTAACAATGAGCTTCCTGGAGAAAGAGAACCATAATTGATTAAGGAGTCTTCAGAGATAGTCGTAAGAGATTAGCATCTTAAAAATAAATGCATACCATCTTTATATCTTTCGGCCTTAATTTTTTACAATCCCTGCTTTTTACCCGAAAGCTGTTGATTTCTTTAATCAGGCAGGTCTTCTGGCTCGTTCTTCTCAAAGTCATCCTTCCCAAATTGCTTCAGTGGATTTGACTTAATGCTTTCGCATCGAACTTACAGCTACGGGAATAGCTCCCGGTTTTAACGGGATTCCCTTTTAATCATTTACATGAACCTAATCAAGTACAAACTTATTCTCTTTTAAATCAGTAGATGTATTTAATTATCAACCCATTGTTGAAAACTCCCAATAAGTTGATATATTTATATTTAAGAAAAGTGTAAAGTATTTTATATGAGTACAAAAGCAAAACAAAGCATCAATTTTTTTAGCTTAACCATGATTGTGGTAAGCTTAGTAATTGGTATGGGTATCTTCAAAACCCCAGCCACGATTGCAGCGAAGTCTGGCACGCCACTCATTTTTTTTAGTGCTTGGATCATTGGAGGTATCATTGCTTTATTTGGGGCATTGACTTATGCAGAAATTGGACAAAGATTGCCTGTGATGGGTGGGTACTATAAAGTATTTGCGCATTGTTACCATCCTGGCGTTGGGTTTACTATTAATGTCTTGATCTTAATTAGCAATGCAGCTTCTTTAGCTGTTGTCGCTTTAATAGGCGCAGATTATGTAAGTGATTTATTATTTGGAAGGCCTTCTGGTACTTTATTTAATATTGGTGTGGCCTCCTTTTCGGTCGGGCTATTTTATATCGTTAATTTACTAGGATTAAAAACAAGTAGTAGAACACAGAACGTGTTGATGATTGTGAAAATTAGTTTGATTTTATTACTCATCACTTCTTTATTTAAAGGTGTGAGTGTGGCGCCACATGGATTCAATGAAGGAAAAGTGTATGTGTATGATGGCACCAATGGCATGCTACTTTTACTAGTGAGTTTGGTATCTGTATTTTTTACTTATGGTGGCTATCAACAAACCATCAATTTTGGCGGTGAAGTGAGTTCGGCCAAGACCATGCAAAGAGGTATTGTAATTGGTATTTTACTCGTTTTATTTTTATACTTAGCAATTAACTATACTTATGTAAAAGTGATTGGTTTTGATCATATTAAAAATGCCAATGCCATTGGCTCTCTTTTATTTGAAGCATGGTTTGGAAAATTAGGTGCCAAAGTATTTGATTTTGCGATGGTCTTAAGTGTGCTCGCTTATGTGAATGTGATATTAATGAGTAACCCAAGGGTGATGTATGCGATGAGTGAGGATAAAGTATTGCCTGCAGTATTTCAAAAAAAGCATGCAACCACAGATGCCTTAGTGCCTGGACTTACAGTTTTTGCAATTACCACTATTTTAATTACTTTTTTTGGAAAAGGGGTAGATGATGTATTGAGTTTTAGTATCTTCTTGGATTGTTTGGGGATGAGTACTTCGGCTGCCACTTTGTTGATATTAAGACGTAAAAAACAGGGGGATGATGCTGTCACAGGGGGATTGAAACGCTGGACGCCAATATTTTGTGTCCTTTTTGTTTTGTCCTATGCTTTTGTTGCAGTTGCGGTGGTCATTGATAAACCCTATGCTGCTCTAACAGCAGTCATCTTGGTGGCGATTGTTTTGATATTGTATCGCCTATTTTATTATAAAAAGACCTCCTAGATTTAGGGGAAGCCTTTTATACTTACCCATAGCTATTCAGCCATATGGATATCCGTTTGTCTAAAAATTAGACAATGCTTGCTGTTTGCACTACTTTTGTAAAGCAAAATAGGAATCTATCAATATCAATACCAGCAATGAAATACTTTTTTTCTTTTATTTTTTTAGTGTTCAGCATGTCTTTGACGGCTCAAAATCCAAAGCAATGGGATTTGAGAACTTGCGTGGAGTATGCCATTAAGCATAATATTTCGGTTCAACAAGCAGATATTCAAGCTAGATTGTCCAAATTACAGGCAGATCAGGCTAAATATAACCAGTTGCCTACCATGTCTGGTTCTTCTGGTTTGGGGATGCGTTTAGGACGTTCCATTGACCCTGTAACCAACGCCTTCACGACCACGCAATTTTTATATAATAATTTTGGTGCAAATGGTGGTATTCAGGTCTACAATAACAATAGGTTAAGCAATACTGCAGCTGCTACTAATTTTAGTTGGTTGGCAAGTATCGCCGATCTTCAAACAGCGGCTAATGATATCTCGGTGAATGTAGCCACATTTTATTTACAAATCTTATCCACTATCGAACAATCAGAAATAGCTAAAATTCAAATTGCACAAACAAATGAACAACTAGCTGCAACAAAAAAGCGCGTAGAAGTTGGATTGTTGCCAGAAATTAATTTATTAGAATTAGAAACCCAATTAGCGAATGATAGTAGTAATTATATCACTGCTATTTCTAATGTAGAGCAAAGTAAATTAAGTTTAAAGGCATTATTAAATTTAGATGCTTCGGAAGTATTTGATGTGTATGTGCAACCAGTTGATCAAATTAAATTACAATCTTTTGCAGACTTGCAACCAGACTATGTGTTTGGTGTTGCTGAACAAAATCTGCCAAATATCAAAGCGGCGAACCTGCGTTTAAAGGCGGCAGAAAAAAATCAATTGGTTGCTAAAGCTGGATTTTATCCAACTTTAAGTTTTGGTTATTCTTTGAGCTCCAATTTTTCCAATTCATTTAAATATATCAGTGGCATTGAGTCTGCTGGATTTAGCAATATCTCGCCAAATAGTCCATTTGTTACAGTAGGGTCCGCTAAATATTATGTTCAAAGTCCTGTGTACAATACCATTACTGCAAATAGAGATTTTAGTAATATTTGGAAAGGATGGGGCAAGCAATTAGACAATAACTTTGGACAGAATTTTGGATTACAGTTATCCATTCCAATTTTCAATGCCAACCAATCTAAAACGGCCTATCAGCAATCAAAATTAAATTACCAATCTGTCAGCTTACAACAAGAAAATACACAGAGAAAGTTAAAGCAAGACATTTATGCAGCCTATACCAATGCTGTGGTAGCATTTAATAAACTGAATGCCAATCAAAAGGCAGTCACATCTGCAGAGAAGGCCTATAGCTTTGCAACAAAGCGATATGAATTAGGCTTATTAGGTACCATAGAATTATTAAACAATCAAAATAATTTTTTAAAGGCTAAAGTAAATTATAAAGCTGCTCAGTATGAGTATGTATTTAGAATCAAATTACTTGAGTTTTATAAGGGAGAAGCACTTTCTCTATAATTGATTAATCGCATCGTAAAAAAAATAAAATGAATAAGAAAATCATTTGGGGCATCGTAGGTTTTGTAGTACTAGTTGTTGTATTAGTGGGACTTAAAAAAGCGGGTGTCATTGGTAAAGACGAAGGCACCGAAGTCACAGTAGAGAAGGTGGAATTAAGAACCATCACCGAGTCAGTGAATGCTAGTGGTAAAGTGTATCCAGAAATCGAAGTGAAAGTAAGTCCAGACATTTCTGGAGAGATTGTAAGCTTATTTGTAGAAGAAGGCGCAAAAGTAACTAAGGGGCAAATTTTAGCTAAGATCTATGCCGATATTTACTCTTCTCAAAGGGATCAAGTGACTGCTTCTGTGAATCAGGTGAAAGCACAATACGAAAATGTAAAAGCAAATTTGAGTGGCTTAAAAAATGGATACGAAAGTTCAAAAGCGGCTTATGAGCGTTATAAAAAATTATTTGCAGACAAGATTGTATCAAGAGCAGAATACGAACAAGTAGAACAAACATTCCGCTCTGCAGAATCTAGTTACAATGCAGCTAAAGAGTCTATTAAAAGTGGGGAAGCACAAGTTCAAGGTGTGAAAGCACAATTGGCTAGAGCAGAAAAAGACTTAGCCAGAACAACCATTGTGTCTCCAATGGATGGCATCATTAGTTTGATGAATGTAAAGAAAGGAGAGCGTGTGGTTGGTACTGCCCAAATGGCTGGTACAGAAATGATGCGTGTTGCAGATATGAAGAGTATAGAAGTAAGAGTGGATGTGGGTGAGAATGATATCACTAAAGTGAAATTAGGAGATACTGCATTGGTGGAAGTGGATGCCTATAACAATAGAAAATTCAAAGGGATTGTGTACAAAATTGCCAACCCCATCACTGCAGCATCTGGGGTTAGTTCTGCCGCTGAAGTAGCAAATTATAAAGTACATATCCGCTTATTAACTGATAGTTATGCTGACTTAATTCAAGAGAATGCCATTTTCCCATTTAGACCAGGTATGACTGCAAGTGCAGACATACAAACCAAATCGAAAGTGAATGTAATTACTGTGCCATTGAATGCAGTGACAACAAGAGATAGTGATGGTAAAGGAAAAGATACCAAAGTGTCTAGTACTTCAAATAATAACACCGATAAAGAACCTGTAAAAGAGCAAGAGTTAAATGAAGTGGTCTTTGTCTTGCAAAAAGATAATAAGGTGAAAATGGTGAAAGTCAAAACAGACATTCAAGACTTAAACTTTATCGAAGTGGCTGGATTAAAGGTGGGAGACCAAGTGATCACCGGACCTTATAGTATTGTAAGCAAGACTTTAAAAGATGGTTCTTTGGTAAAAGTAGTTACAAAAGAAAAGTTATTTGAAGAGAAAAAGTAAGATTAATAAATAAATCTGACCTTTAAAAAGGGGCGCATATAAAAAATGCGCCCCTTTTTTTATGAATTTCTTATGTTTGTATAATGGAACATAAGCGAATTGGTATTATTGGTAGTGGAAGTTGGGCTACAGCAATTGCAAAAATTGTAACAGAAAATGGCCACCCAATCACATGGTGTCTTAGACAACAGTCCAATATTGATTATTTTGAAAAACGTAAACACAATCCGCATTATTTAAGAAATGCTTATTTTGATTTACAAAAAATCAGTTTTTCAACAGATATCAAATTGGTGGTGGCTGCTTCGGATATCATCATCATTGCCGTCCCTTCCATCCACATTGAATCAACACTTGCATCCTTAGAAGCGGAAGACCTTAAAAATAAGTCCATTATTTCCGCAGTGAAAGGCGTTTTACCTGTACATAATATTTTATTGAATGAATGGCTTGAACAAAAGTTTAATTTTCCGCTTTCAGCTTACTTTACCTTATTAGGGCCAAGCCATGCAGAGGAAGTGGCCGCTGAGCAATTGTCTTATTTGACTTTTTCTGGCTTGGACAAAACAGCCACCACCACCATTGCTAGTTATTTTAAATCAGAGTATATCAATACCATTGTCAATCAGGATGTGATAGGGGTGCAATATGCCGGGGTTGCAAAAAATATTTACGCCCTTGGTGCCGGTATAGCACATGGATTGGAATATGGCGATAATTTTTTAAGTGTTTTTATTGCCAATTGCGCCAATGAAATGCAAGTATTATTAAAAGAAATTGCAAATAAGGAATCAAGTGGAGCAGCATTGATGAATCACAATGCTTCTGTTTATTTGGGTGACTTATTGGTGACCTGTTATTCCTTACATAGTAGAAATAGAACCTTTGGCAATATGATTGGTAAAGGATATTCTGTTAGAGCTGCAGAATTAGAACTAAACATGGTGGCAGAAGGCTACAATGCGAGCAAGTGTATCCATACTATGAATCAAACTTTACATGTAAAGCTGCCAATTATGGATGCAGTGTATCAAATATTATGGGAAGGAGCAGCGCCAGATTCAACCTTTAAGGAGTTAGAGCAGATCCTAGTATAAAGAAATCCGAAGCAATGCCGTCTGCTAAAAATTTTGCTTCATTTTTTAAACTGTATTGATTCCCATTTTGCTGAAAAATATTTTTAGAACGCATATCATGAATGGTTGCAATGCTATGTTCAAGGTATTGCTTGCCAAATCTTGCTTCTATCAAGTCCAGATCAAAGCCTTCCATTCTTCTTAAACTCGTCATCATATATTCATTGTAGCGATTGGCTTCTGTGAGGTATTCAATTTCAAAATTTAATTGCCCATTGGCGATACTCTGAATATATAATGCATTGTTTGCAATATTCCATTGTCTAGAAATGGTATTAAAGGAATGTGCGGATGGACCAAGTCCTAGATAGGTTTCTCCAGACCAATAATTACTATTGTGTTGACTTCTACAACCAGGCTTAGCAAAATTTGAAATTTCATAATGCTCCATGCCCATGGCCATGAATCTAGTAGATACGATTTCAAAATGTCTTGCTTGTTTTTCTGGGTCCACCGCCTCGATTTGTCCTTTTTCGATCAATTTTTTTAAAGCGGTCTTATCTTCTACAGTCAATGCATAACAGGAGACATGGTTGATTTGGTAATGTTGAATCCAATCTAGATCTTCTATCAATGCTTGGTCACTTAAAGTAGGCGTACCATAAATTAAGTCAATACTTAAATTATGCATACCAGCTTGCTTTGCCATTGCAATGGCGGCATGTGATTGTTCCAATGTGTGCGCTCTATTCATCCAAGTCAAAGCAGGGGCCTGAAAACTTTGTATACCAATACTTAAACGGTTGATGCCTAATTGTTTCCATGCAGACAATTTGTTTGGATGCATGTCGTCTGGGTTGGCTTCTAAAGTACATTCAATGTTAGCTACAACATCAAAATGGGCATCAATGGCTGCTAGAATTGCTTTTAATTGTGTCTCATTTAAAAGTGAGGGGGTTCCACCACCAAAATAGATGGTCTCAATGGGCTCGTTGATATAGCTTTTCTGAAGTTCAATTTCTTGGATGAGTGCATCTACAAAAGCTTGTATCGTATCTATCTGTGTAGAAAAATGAAAATTGCAATAATGACAAGCTTTTTTGCAAAAAGGAATATGTAAGTAGATGCCAGCCATAATTTGAATTACCAACAAAGCTAGGCATTGTTCTTTAATTCTGCATTAGTATACTTATTTTTGCAGCAGATGTTAGCCCAACTTAAGAAATGTTCATTTGCCTTTATCGGACTCTTTGTATTGTCAAGCTTCACCCTTGTGAGGCAAGCAAGTCAAAAAGATACTGTATTGGTTGCAAAGGATACAGTCGTAATCCTACAAGATAGTTTGTTGGTTAAAGATACTTTATGGTTAAAGTATGTGCCAATTATTCCAAAAACATTTATTCAATCCGATGCGTTGTATTTGCAATCCATACCAAGAGATCCAAATGATAGTAGTTTTAATGTCTTACAATTGTATCTAAACTTCTTCGCGAAAAAACAGCATACCTATCAGTTGTACAATCAAAAAGGGACAGCATCCAATGCAGAAGATGTATTGTATAAAATAGAACAAAAGTTTTCATTACCAGATAAAGACGTTCTTTTTTATGCCATCATTGCATTGATTTTTTTATATAGTTTTCTGATTCAAATTGCCCCACAGTATATTGCAAAATTATTTAGTCAATTTAGTCAATCCTCATTAAGGATGATGCAAAATAGGGAGCAGCTTTTACAAAACAGTGCGGCCTCTTTGATCATGAATATTGGTTTTATTATGAGTTTTTCTTTAATGACCACATTGGTTATTTTTAATGCGCATTTACTACCTATCAATTTTTGGGAAGGATTTTTCTCTATGTGTTTATTCTTTTTGGGATTGTATCTTGGAAAGTATATTTGTTTAACAATTGTAGGCTATATTTTCAATACCAATGAACTTGTCCAGACCTATATTTTTGTAGTTTTCATGATCAATAAAGTGCTTGGTATCCTACTCATACCTTTCATTGGAATCTTGGCATTCGCCAAGCCGTTCTTACATCCTTTTGCGATAGGGGGGGCTGGCTTATTAATGGTACTTTTGATACTATATAGGTACTTATTTTCATTAACATCTGTTAGGAACAAATTACATGTATCCTCCTTTCATTTTTTTCTATACCTTTGTGCTTTCGAGATCATACCCCTATTGATTTTATATAAATTGATAGTCCAATATTTCGGAGGAACTTACTAATTGTAGAAAGTTTAAAATGGCAAAAGAAATGAGTGTAGAAAAAAAGGCAACTGCGACTAAGACCATTAAAAAAATTCTAATTTCTCAAGCAAAGCCTGAGAGTGAAAAATCCCCTTATTTTGATTTAGAAAGAAAGTATAAAGTAACTTTATTTTTTAAACCTTTTATTGAATTGGAGCCAATCGGTGCAAAAGAATTTAGAAAAACAAAAATCGAAATTCCTGCTTATTCCGCTGTCATCTTTACCAGTAAAAATGCCATTGATCATTTTTTTAGAACCTGTGATGAACTAAAGGTCAATATTAGTCAAGACACAAAATATTTCTGTATTACCGAATCTGTTGCTTTGTATTTGCAAAAGTTTATCATGTATAGAAAGCGTAAAGTGTTTTTTGGAGCGGACGGATCTAATAAAAAACTATTTGATGTGTTGAACAAACATAAAGCCAATGAGCAATTTCTTTATGTATGTAGTGAAAACCAACAAGACAATGAAATTGTGAATTGGTTAAAAGACCATGGCTGTACTTTTGATTTGGCTTATATGTACCGATCGGTAAGTAGTGATATTAAACCACTTTTAAAAGAACACCAGTTTGATATCATATGTCTTTTCACTCCGAGTGGATTAAAGAGTCTCTATGATAGTCAACCAAATTTTGTACAAAACGGGACTACACTAGCTGCATTTGGTTCAAATACTTGCAAAGCAATTGAAGATGCAGGTTTGAATTTACATATTAAAGTACCTAGTCCTCAATTGTCCAGTATGTTTGCTGGGCTTGATCAGTTTTTAGCGCAAGCATCTAAAAAGAAATAAACTAAATTGCACTCTATGAGTGTCAATAAAAATTTCACCAACGATTTAATCAAGGAGACAAGTCCTTACTTATTGCAACACGCACATAATCCAGTGCAATGGAAGCCTTGGTCAGATACATTATTTGCCACATCGACCGCTGCAGATAAACCTATTTTACTTAGTATTGGTTATGCCGCATGTCATTGGTGTCATGTGATGGAACGTGAAAGTTTTGAGGATGAAGTGGTAGCTGATTTCATGAATACGCATTTTATCAATATTAAAGTAGATCGAGAAGAGCGTCCCGATATTGATCATATTTACATGGATGCATTGCAAGCGATGACTGGATCAGGTGGTTGGCCATTGAATATTTTTTTATTACCCAATGGGCAGCCTTTTTATGGGGGAACTTATTTTCCGCCACAGGCCATGCAAAATCGTGCATCATGGATGGATGTTTTAAAAGGGGTTCAAGCTGCTTTTGATCACAACAGAGCTAAGCTAGTAGAACAGGCCACACATTTAACACAGCATCTATTGCAAAGCAATATCAAAGCATTGCAAAGTCAAGAGGCCGAATCTGTCGCAACAAATGACGAATTTCAATTGATTGCACAAAGGATCTTACAAAATGCGGATACACAATGGGGTGGATTTGGCGTAGCACCAAAATTTCCACAAACTTTTTCGATACAAGTTTTATTTCGAAACTATTTTCAAAATAAAGATCAGGCATCTATTGTGCATGCAATTAGATCGATTGATAAAATGATACAGGGAGGCATCTATGACCATCTTGGTGGTGGATTTTCGAGATACAGCGTGGATGCAATGTGGCAGGCACCCCATTTTGAAAAAATGTTGTACGACAATGCATTGATTTTGGGTGTGCTTGCCGAAGGGTATCAAATTACAAAAAAGCCCATCTATCAAAATGTAATACAGGCTTCATTTGAATTTTTACAAAGAGAATTATACAATGGAGAAGGCGGTTACTATGCCGCTTTAGATGCAGATTCTGAAGGGGTGGAAGGCCAATTTTATACTTGGTCCTACGACGAATTGAAAGTAGTCATTGATCCTACTATCTTTGAAGATTTTGTTTCCTATTATCAAGTTTCACAAAGCGGCAATTGGGAACATACCAATATTCTTTGGACACAAAACGACATTGAAAAGGAATGGGATCCAGCTTGGCAAAAAGAGGTTAAGAAATTATTTGATGCCCGCGCAGTCAGGATTCGTCCAGCCTTAGATCATAAAATAATATTGGGTTGGAATGCGATGTTGATAGTGGGGTTCTGTAAAATACATGCAGCCACAGGCAATGCATTATACAAAGATGCTGCGATAAAATGTATCGAATGGTTGGAAGGAAATTTGTACCATATTGATGCGCATTATTTTTATCATAGTATTGCAAATGGGACGCCAAAAACGCCCGCTTTTTTAGATGACTATGCTAATTTGATCCAGGCATATATTCAATTACAAGAAATCACAGGCAACTCTAATTACTTCATCCAAGCAAAAAAATGGATGGACTATGTGTTACTTCACTTTATGGACGAGGAGGGACTCTATTTTTACTACACTGCATCCTATCAAAAAGATGTGATTATTCGAAAAAAAGAAAGTTATGATGGCGCTCAGCCAAGTGGAAATGCCCTTATCTGTTCAGGTTTACTTTACCTAGGTCAGGTTTTTGATCTCTCCAATTGGACCTTGCACGCCGAAAAAATGATACATTCCATACGACCATCTTTACTTCAATATCCTGGCTCTTTTGGCTGCTGGGCCCAAAGTTTTTACCAAATGTCTACAGGGATAACTGAATTGGTTGGGGTAGGTCCAACTGTGCATGAAAGCTTGCCGACATTGAATGCCGTCTTTTTACCAAATGCAATTCGCATTTTGAGTCAGGTTCAGGAAGACCTTATCCCCCTCTTAAAAGACAAAAAGTACATTGATAATCAATATTTTATATGTAAAAATAAGACCTGCTCCCAGCCCATGCCTCATGTTGACCTGATTTTAGCAAATAACTAACAACTTATTTCTTAATTTGCAACTTCAAATATATAATAAAATCAATTCATTCAGGTTTAAAAAATAGCGCCAAAATAAGCTGCTAATTTTACCCCTAAAATGTAATTTTTTGTAAAAAAAAACGTTTTAAACCAATATGATACCATTTTTAAAAAATACAAAGGTCAATTTCCCCATTGCGACCTTGAGCATTTTGATTTTATCACTTGCTGTAATTGCATTTGCCCCATCAAAAAAAGGTAAACGCAATAGCAGTGCCAAACGTGTTGACCCTCAGGCTGTGTCTATCCCAAGTGGATCTTTCTATATGGGAGCAAGTGATGAACAGATGGATTTATCGATGATCAATCGAAAGAAATTAGTTTCGATTCAAAGTTTTTGGATGGATAAAACAGAGGTTACCAACGAACAGTACAGAAGATTTGTTAGGTATGTTGCAGATTCATTGAAATATTTGGCGATTTATGCTGGAGGCATCAACCAAAACGAAGACACGATTCGTGTGGATTGGGCAAGAGCTTCAAGAATTAATTTAAATAGCAAGGCGGTTCTAGAAAAATTGAATGAACTTTTATTAAGCCCAGACAATCGAATTCAAGGAAAGATTGAGATTGATCCCAATAAATTGATTTATAATTATTCATTTGTTGATTTAAAAGCAGCCGCTAAAGCTTCAAAAGGATTAGAGCAATCACTTGGAGATTATTTGATCACCGTAAAGCAAAATGTATATCCTGATACATTGGTTTGGATGCGTGATTTCTCTTATTCTTATAACGAACCATTGACTAGATTGTATTTTAGTCATCCATCCTTCAATGATTATCCTGTGGTGGGTGTGACTTGGAAACAAGCGGTTGCATTCACGCATTGGAAAACAAATAATAGTGATTATTACGCTGGGAAACCTGGTAGAGGGGATCAAAAAATTGATGGCATCTATCGATTGCCAACAGAAGCTGAATGGGAATATGCTGCAAGAGGGAATTCAAAATCAAATGCAATGTACCCATGGGGCTCTCCATATACTAGAACTAAAGAAGGACGTTTATTAGCTAATTTTAAACCAGGAAGAGGGGATTATTTTGGTGGGAATGCTAAGAATGACAATGTCTATACGACCAAAGTTAAAGCCTACACCGAGAATGATTTCAAATTATTTGATATGGCAGGCAATGTGGCTGAATGGACAAGTTCTGTATTCTATGAAGGCGGCTATAACTTTGTTGGAGACTTTAGCCCAGATGTACAATACAATGCAAAAGATTCGGATCCTATACTGATGAAAAGAAAAGTCATCAGGGGTGGTTCATGGAAAGACATTGCGTACAATTGTCAAGTAAGTTCTCGCAATTATGAATACCAAGACACTGCAAAATCATATATTGGATTTAGATGTGTATTGTCTATGGCGCCAAGAATTAATTAAAATCTTTCAAATTATAATCATCATTTCATCATCATTGTTTCGAATTAAAAAGTATACTATAAAATTTATAAATTTTTCAAATGTCAAATTCTATTTCGCCTAAAACTAACAAGATCATTAACGTATTCTTCTCTTTAGGAGCTGCGGTAGTTATTATAGCTACATTGGCAAAAATCTTGCATCTATCTTGGGCTGATTACGCTCTAATTCTTGGTTTCATCACAGAAGCTGTGATTTTTACTATTTATGCTTTCTTGCCACCGCCAGAAGTAGGAGATTCAACACATGCGCCACAAGCAGGTGCAGTGGATTCAGTGATGGCGCATTTGGAAGCGGCCAAATTAGACGGCGCTGCTTTTGAAAAATTAAGCACCAGTTTCCAAAGATTAAATGACACTGCAATGCATTTGGGTGATTTAGCAGATATGTCAAAAGCAAGTAAAGACTTTACAATAAACACAAAGGATGCAGCTATTGCTTTGAGTTCTATCAAGGATTCAGTAGGTTCGGTTTCTACCAATTTGGGAAGTTTTGCGTTAGCTACTGATGGTGTTAAAGACTTGAATGAACAATTCGCGATGATGAGTAAAAGCATGGAAGCCATGAATACCTATTACACTAAGCTAGCTGAAGCTTCTAATGCTATGTCAAGTTCTGCGCAAGATGCGATTAGAGCGAAAGAACAAATTGCTTTATTAGCTGACAACCTTACTCAATTAAACAAAGTGTATGGCAATATGATTATTGCAATGCAAGGGCGTTAATTTATTTATTCATTTTTTCATTCTTTAAAATCTAGTATAGATGTCATTACCTAAGGAGCCAAGGCAGAAGATGATTAACATTATGTACATAGTGTTAACTGCACTGTTGGCATTAAATGTATCTAGTGAAATTCTCAATGCATTTAAAACGATTGAGCAAAGTCTAAATAGTGCTAGCAATATTATTGAAAGAAAGAATGCAGATATCTATAAATCTTTGAAGACAAAATTAGCCGATCCAAAAACGGCCGAAAAGGCTGTTATTTGGGCGCCTAAGGCAGAGCAAGCACATGCTTATGCTGATGCCATGTACACTTATGTAGAATCATTAAAGCAGGAGTTGAAAATGGAGTCTGGATTAAAAACAAAAAATGGCAAAGAAGCATATAAGGAAGATGATTTAGATGCCACTTCAAGATTATTTTTAAACAGTAAATCGGGGGAATCAAAAGGGAAGGATTTGTACAATAAATTAGTTCAATTTAAAGCCAATTTAGCTGCTATTGATCCTTTGATCGCAAAAGAAGTGATCCCTAATTTACCATTAGACTTATCTATACCAACTACGTCAAGTATAGCTGGTAAAGGGGATTGGGCTTATGCTTATTTTAATATGACACCTAGTGTTGCGGCTATTACGATTTTAACGAAGTTTCAAAACGATATTCGAAATAGTGAAGCACAGGTTGCAGAGTTTTGCCACAAAGAAATTGGCGAAGTAGAATTGGTATACGATCAATTCAATGCATTTGCAGCATCCAATTCACAGTACTTAATGTCTGGCGAAGAATTGTTGATTACAGCAGGCGTGGGTGCATTTAGTAGTGCAGCTAAACCAACCATTTCAATAGATGGCGTAGTGGTACCTGTAGGTGTAGATGGATCTGCAATGTATAAAACAGTTGCTGGCGCTACACCAGGTGTACAAAGAAAACGTGTTCGTATCTCATTTTTAAAACCAAATGGAGAAACTGCAGTAGTTGAAAAAGAGGTGCAGTATACCGTTGGAACACCTTCTGGTTTAGTGGTGTCTACAGATAAAACAAGGGTATTTTATAAGGGTTTAGACAATCCATTAAGTATCACTGGTGGAGGTGGAGGAGAAAAAATCAATGTGACCGTAGAAGGTGCGGGAACTAGTATTAGAAAAGTTGGTTCTGGTCAATATATAGTCACTTCTACGCAAACTGGAACAGCTGTTGTGACTGTAAATGATGGCAAACAAACACAAAAATTAGCCATCCCTGTAAAAAGAATACCAGATCCAATTGCGATTGTGGGAGGAAGTGCAGGAGGCAATATGCCAGCCGCTAAGTTTAGAGCGCAGGGTGGAGTCATTGCAGATTTAAGAGACTTTGTTTTTGAAGGTGTAAAATTCAATGTACTTTCATTCATTGTAATCGCAACTGGCAAAGGATTTGATGAGCCAGATTTTGCAGAAGTGAATGGTCCAGCTTTCTCTGGTGGTGCAACTGCTTTGATTAGAAGATGCCAAGCCGGTACATCGGTCACTATTGGAGAAATAAAAGTGTCAGAGCCGGGTGGTGGATCAAGAAAATTAGATCAAACAATCAGTTTTATTTTACAATAGGAACCAGCGTAAATGACAAGGTAGATTTGAACTTAATAAATAGGTAATTATGAAAATAACAATGAAAATAAGCTGCATCATTCTTGCCTCTTTGGTAATGACGATATCTTCAAATGCGCAGTTTTCTTATGGAGCAAAAAAGAAAACAACGCCTACTATAGCGACTAAAGATACAGTGATCGCAAAACCGGTGACCAAACCTGTAACTAGCAATCAAGTAGTAGCAGCGCCCACTATTTCTGATGTCAAGCCTACTAAAAATATTGATACCACAGTGGTTGGTGGATTTAATGCGAATAATAAAAGAAGTTTAAGAAACGGGTATGCTTTTTTCTCTGAAACCAATTCTAGAAAAGGAGTGAAAGAAAGACTACCATTGCCTTATGAAAATTTAAGAGAAGAAGACGCTTTGTTTAGTGAATTTGTTTGGGAGGAAATTGATGCAAGAGAAAAGATCAACAGAACATTCATGTACCAATCATATGATGAAAATGGAGACCAACGTTTCTTTGCTGTGTTATTACGTGCTATAGAAAAAGACGGCGTAGTTCCTTTTTCAACAGTGGATGATCGATTTACAACACCATTGAGTATAGACGAAGTGAATGCTTCATTAAAAGGAAGCTTGGATACACAATTGGTTCAAAATGTATTGGATCCAAATGTGTATGATACCAGCATCATTTACAATACCAATTTAGCGCCTAATCCAGATTCTATTTATACTTTTAGATTAAAGGAACAATGGATATTTGATAGCAAGACAAGTAGAATGTATAGCAGAATCATTGGTATCGCACCAATTGCTTCGATTCAAATAGGTAACAAGGTAGTCAAGCGTCCTTTATTTTGGATTTACTATCCAGAATTAAGAACAAGCCTTGCAAAAGCCGAAGTGTATAATCCACGTAATATTTCTAGCCGAATTACATGGGAGGAATTATTTGAGAGTCGTTATTTTAACAGCTATGTCGTGAAGTCCACTTTAGACAATTACAATGACAAGATGTTGAATGCTTTATTCAAAGACCCTGCTAAAAGACTACTAGAAGGAGATAAGATCAAACAAAAAATATTTGATTTTGAACAAGACCGTTGGGTATACTAGTTCAGTATAGATTGAAATAAAAAATGCGACATCTTGATGTCGCATTTTTTATGAACGCTTGATTGAATTTGCCGTTCAATATTTATTGCTTTTCTTTTTCAAAAGCAGCTATTAAAATTTTAGTTTTTGCAGCGCCAATCAGTTCAGTTAAAGTGCTGGGATTCGCGGTTTTTATTTTACTGACCGATTTAAAATAAGTCAGTAAGGTCTCCTTTGTTTTTGGGCCAATACCTTCAATCTGGTCTAAGCTATTTTCCAGAGCGCCTTTGGATCTCTGAGCTCTATGAAATGTGATACCAAAACGGTGTACCTCATCTCTAATATTTCGAACTAGGTTATGGGCTGCACTATTCCAATTCAATAAAATGGAACGACTATCTCCTGGGAAGAATAATTCTTCTATATTTTTAGCCAAGCCAACAGTCGTGACTTTATCTTGAATGCCTAATTCTTTTAAGGCATCCAATGCAGCATTTAATTGCCCCTTTCCGCCATCAATGATAATCAACTGAGGAAGCGGATGTTTTTTCTGTAAGACCGAACTATAGCGTCTTAAAACGGTCTCATGCATGCTTGCAAAGTCATTGATACCCACCACGATTTTAATATTGAATTTTCGATAATCTGATTTACTAGGTATGCCATTTTTAAAACAGACCATTGCAGAAACAGGGTAAGCACCCTGAAAATTGGAGTTATCAAAACATTCTATATGATTGGGTACTGCAGGTAATGAAAGTAATTGTTTTAATTCTATCAATACCTCATTCACTGGCGCATGCTCACTGACTTTCACTAAAGCTTGTCGATGTTTCCAGTCCTTTAATGCATAATCTACATTCTTTTGAGAGAGTGCTAACAAATGCAATTTCTCACCCATTTTTGGAACGGTGTACTTAATCCCTTGCTCTTTTTCAATAGGTTCAACAGGTACAATTATTTCTTTAGCTTCGGATTCAAGTTGGCTCCTAAAATAATGAATGGCAAATGCAAGCACGGTTTCCTTAGATTCTTCCAATGGGGTGCTTAGCGGCAACATATGTGTTTGAACAATACGACCTTCCTGTAACATCAGGTAATTAACATAAGCTTGATCTTCCTCCATAGCGATGCTGAATACATCCATGGCTTCTTGTTGCTTTGTTAGAATTTCTGATTTGGTTTGATAACGTTCTAGTTCATCAATTTTTTTCTTCGTAGCATTGGCTTTTTCAAAAGCAAGTGCAGCTGCTTCAACTTGCATCGTTTCTTTTAAATTTTGCACCAATGGCTTTACATTCCCCTTTAACAAATGCTTTACTTGATCAATCGAATTGGCATAGTCTGCTTCTGTTTGAAAGTTTTGACAAGGCCCTTTACAATTGCCTAAATGGTATTCCAAACAAACTTTAAATCTACCTTGTTGAATATTTTTTTGGGTGAGGGGTAAGGTGCAAGTTCTTAAAGGAATGGTTTCTTGAATATGGTTAATCAATTCTCTTACCGCAAACACATGTGTGAATGGCCCAATATAAGTAGAACCGTCTTTAAACTTTCGTCTGGTTAAAAATACCCTTGGGAAAGCCTCGTTTTTTATGACAATATAAGGATAGGTCTTGTCGTCTTTTAAATTGATATTGTATTTGGGCTGGTAATTTTTAATGAGTTCGTTCTCTAAAATAAAAGCGTCGTGTTCTGAATTGACAATGGTGAACTTGATCTCTGCAATCCTTTGAACCAGTTCAATGGTTTTTAAATTATGCTGATTGGAAAGGAAATAAGAACTCACTCTATTTCTCAAATGTTTTGCTTTACCAACGTACAATAGTTTGCCTTTATCATCAAAATATTGATAAATGCCTGGCTCTTGCGGGATGCTAGATTGTATATGCTTAAACTGCTCTTTCTCCATATGGTCAATGCAAAAATACCGGTTTATTTTTACTATTTTTATATCATGGAACTTTCAGTCAATATCCCAGCTTTATTATTCCCAGCCATTAGTCTGATTATGTTGGCCTATACCAACCGATTTTTAGCTTTGTCTAACCGTGTAAGAGCTTTACATGAAAAGTATCAACAGCAGGAAAATCGATTGGTGATATTTAGTCAAATTAAGAACCTTAAATATCGAATTAAATTGATCCAAAGAATGCAAACCTATGGAGTCGCATCCTTATTGTTGTCTTTGCTTTCGATGTTTTTTATTTTCATTCAATACCAAGCGATTGCAAAATTTATTTTTGCTGTGAGCTTGCTTACGTTTACTGTATCTATTTTAGTCTCCTTGCTTGAAATCCGATTAAGCACAAAAGCAATCGAATTGGAATTAAGTGATATGGAAGGATTAGAAGACCCTACTGTCATGGAATACTTAAAAAAGAGATTTGAAAGAGGCGATAAATAATTAATTATTGTACTTAATTTCCTTTACGTTCTCCAATTTGTTGTCTCCACATGGCATAATACAATCCCTTTTCTTCTAGTAAACTTTGGTGGTTTCCAGATTCAATCACCTTGCCTTTTTCCAATACATAAATTCTTGTTGCATGGATGATGGTACTCAGTCTGTGCGCAATCATGATGGTGATTTGCTCTCTTTCTTTAGATAGGTCACGGATGGTATCTGTAATAGACTCTTCGGTTAAACTATCTAATGAAGAAGTGGCTTCGTCAAAAATCAATAAATGTGGATGTCTAAGTAAAGCTCTAGCAATGGAGAGTCTTTGCTTTTCTCCGCCACTTAATTTCAACCCACCTTCACCAATCACAGTCGCTAATCCATTGCCACCTTTGTCTAAAATATTGGCACAACTTGCTTTGGTTAAAGCGAGTAGCATTTCATCCTCAGTAGCAGCTGGTGCAACGAATGCTAAGTTTTCTTTTATAGTACCGGCAAAAAGCTGTGTATCCTGGGTCACAAAACTAATTTGATTTCTAAGTGCACTCATGTCTATTTGTGCAGTATGCACGCCATTCATTAAAATTTCACCTTCTTGAGGTTCATATAAACCAACTAGCAATTTGACCAAAGTGCTTTTACCTGCACCAGACGGACCAACAAATGCAATGGTTTCACCTTTTTTGGCTTCAAAACTAATTTGATCGATGGCTTTAAAATTAGCAGTTTGGTGTTGAAAGCCTACTTGCTTAAATGCCAAATGTTCAATTTCACCAATCGCAATTGGATTGGCTGGTGGCGTGTCAATGGGCTTTTTCATCAAGGCTTCAAAATTATTTAAAGACGCTTCGGTCTCTCTATAACTCAAAATGATACTTCCAATTTCTTGCAAAGGTCCAAAAATAAAGAAGCTATAAAATTGTAATGAAATCAATTGTCCTACTGTCAAGATTTCCTTAAAGATCAACCACATTAAAGTAAAAGTGATCACTTGTCTTAAAGCGTTCACCATCGTGCCTTGTATAAAACTTAAAGAACGGATGTTTTTTACTTTCTTTAATTCAAGTGCTAATATTTTATAGGTATTGTTATTGAGTCTATTAATTTCTTGAGTCGTCAAACCAAGACTTTTCACCAATTCAATATTTCTTAAACTTTCTGTCGTCGTACCTGCTAAACTAGTCGTTTCTTTTACGATATTTTTTTGAATGACTTTGATCTTCTTACTTAATAAATTAGTGACATAAGCAATCATACTTGCACCTCCAATATAGATTGGCACAATGGACCAGTGCAAACGAGTAGCATATACAGAAACAAATACCACACTTACTACAATACCAAAAACTACATTGATCACATAGCTAATGAATTTTTCACAATCAGCACGGGCTTTGGTAAGGATAGATAAGGTTTCGCCACTTCTTTGATCTTCAAAAGCTTGATAAGGTAATTGCATGGAATGTCTTAATCCATCTGTAAACAAGGCAGCACCAAATTTTTGGATAATCACATTCACGATATAGTCCTGAAAAGCTTTTGCAATTCTACTCACCATGGCCGTTCCAACTAATAATAACAACATATTGCCTACGCCTTTTAAGAACATAGCTTGTGTACGTTCGTTGCCAGTAGGGTCTAAAAATGGGTTTTTTGCAAATTCGTCAATTAGCTTTCCAAAGATCATTGGATCGAATAAGGAAAAAGTTTGGTTGATGGCGGCAAGTAAAAAGGCTAAAAAAACCAAGCCTTTAAATGGCTTAATGTATTGGATCAGAATTTTCATATTAGTGGGAGGCTTTGTCTTCGTTATAGAGTAAGTTGTAGCGTGCAATACAGTCAAGCACTTCTTCGGTGCCTAATTTTTTCTCTGCACTCGTTACAAATCCTTCGGGTAAATAAGGCAGTATTGTTTTTAATGTTTCAAAAAACGCTTCTACATTGCGTTTTACAACACCTGGCTTTTCTTTATCTGATTTAGTGAAGATAAGGGTATATGGTATCTGCCATTGAAACAATTGTTCAACGAATTCGATATCAATTTTTTGAGGACTATGTCTAGAATCAATCAATACAAAGACCATATTTAAATTGGGTCTTTTTCGTAAATAGTTTTCAATCATTTGCTCCCATCTACGACGGCTACTTTGAGATACTTTAGCATAGCCATATCCAGGTAAATCCACGATATACCATTTTTCGGGACGCCCTTTCACCACTTCATTGCTGATGATTTCAAAATGGTTAATCAATTGCGTCTTTCCAGGCGCAGAAGAGGTTTTAGCCAATCCTTTTTGACCACAAATAGCATTGATGATAGAGGACTTGCCTACATTGCTTCGGCCAATGAATGCATATTCAGGCGCTTGTAAAACAAGGCATTGGTCATAATTAGGACTCGATATGAGGTAAGTAGCTTTATGTATTTTCATTTTGTTTTTTAGGGTAGCATTTTTTATGCTTGGATTAGAACCGTTCCGGTCATCTCTTCTGGAATGGGTAATTCCATCATCTTTAATATGGTGGGTGCAAGATCGCCTAGTTTACCTGGTTGAATGGCGCCTTTCCAATTTTTATCAATAATAAAGCATGGAACTAGATTCATTGAATGGGCTGTGTTTGGACTGCCATCTTCGTTCATCATATAATCCGCATTTCCATGATCCGCTGTTAAGAAAATAGTATACCCATTTTCTAAACCTGCAGTGACTACTTTTTCGACACAGGCATCTACTGTTTCAACTGCTTTCACCACGGCACTAAAAACACCTGTATGGCCTACCATATCTGCATTGGCGTAGTTTAGGCAAATAAAGTCAGGGTTGCCGGCATTGATTTCGGGCAAGATTTTATCTGTTAATTCAGCTGCACTCATTGCTGGTTGTAAGTCATACGTGGCCACTTTAGGGGATGCCGCCATGATTCTTGTTTCGCCTTCAAAGGGTTGCTCACGTCCTCCACTAAAAAAGAAAGTTACATGAGGATACTTTTCTGTTTCAGCAATTCGAATTTGTTTTTTATTATTTTTTGCCAATACTTCTCCTAATGTATTGATTAAATTATCGTTTTCAAATACCACATGTACATCTTTAAATGTCTCATCATATTTGGTCATCGTTGTATAATGCAAATTCAATGCATGCATGCCCAATTCTGGAAAATCTTTTTGAGTCAATACTTCTGTGATTTCTCTACAACGGTCTGTTCTAAAATTAAAACAAATCACAGCGTCTCCATCTTGAATGGTTGCGATAGGTTGTCCATTTTCTATAATCACCGTTGGCAAAATAAATTCGTCTGTGGTGTCTTTAGTATAGTTTTCTTGAATGGCTTCAAGTGCACTTGCAGCTCTACTTCCAGCCCCTTTCACCAGGGCATTGTAGGCCAATTGAACCCGCTCCCATCGCTTGTCTCTGTCCATGGCATAATACCTGCCACTTACACTCGCTATTTTACCAACTGATTTTTTTAAATGTGTTTCTAAGGATTCCACATAACATTGTCCACTCTTTGGATCTGTGTCACGACCATCGGTGAATGCATGAATAAATACATTGGTCAAACCTTCTGTCTCACATACGTCACATAATGCTTTTAAATGTGCAGTGTGTGCGTGCACGCCACCATCACTTACCAAGCCAATTAAATGCAAGGGCTTGTTGTTTTGCTTAGCATATTGAATAGATTGAATCAGTGTTGGATGACTTGCAAATTCACCAGTTTTAATTGCCACATTGATTCTTTGTAATTCTTGGTACACAATTCGGCCAGCACCTAAATTCAAATGACCTACTTCACTATTGCCCATCTGCCCATCTGGCAAACCAACTTCCTCTCCACAAGTCACTAAAGTCGTATTCGGGTATTGCTGATAGAGACTAGTAACAAAAGGCACATGCGCATGCTGAATTGCATCTGCTTTTGATACCTGACCCAATCCCCATCCATCCATGATCAGTAATATTACTTTTTTAGACATATTCTTTAACTTTGTATAGGGTTGCCTATAATTTGTTTATTTTTATACCTCAAAGTTTCAAAATACTAGGCACATTACAAACTTTATCCTACTATAATAGCCAAAAATGAAGTTAATATCTAAAATACTAGTTGTATTAGCCCTATTGCACTGCAGCATTGGCACGTATGCGCAAAATGAAACAGAACAATTGATACAACATTTGCAAACAGGCAACTTTAGTGCTTTACAACAATTTTGGGATGTTCAAGTTGAGTCGAGTATTCTAGATCAAGTGGCAAGCAAGCCTTTGAATGCACAACAAGCCAATGAAACCTTCAAAGCGTTCTTTAATGAAAAAAATATTGTTGGTTTTGAAAAAAGTGCGGAAAGAAAATTAGGGAATACCATATACCTCACTGGCAAGTTATTGTCTAGCCAGCAAAAATTTAATTTGACCTTATTGCTTCAATCCACTAAGAAAGGTTTTGTGATTGTGAGTATGCGGGTGAACTAGTCGCTTAAAGATTTCTACTAAAGCAGATGCGTAATAAGTAAGAAGATGAGTAAGAAGCCAAAAAATACCTTTAATAGTTTTTCAAGTATTCCTTTAGTGTATAGTACCAATCCGGATTATATTCAACCTAGTGAGGAAGCAGCAAAAGAGACTTTAGCTCCAGCTGAACAAATGCTTAGGGTGATTCTAGAAACCAAGCATAGAGCAGGCAAGACGGTCACTATTGTGTATGGTTTTGAAGGCGCGGATGCGGACCTTGAAGCATTGGGGAAAGCGCTTAAAAACTTTTGTGGTACTGGTGGTGCAGTTAAAGAGAGAGAAATTATAATACAAGGGGACCACCGTCAAAAAGTATTTCAATACCTTAAGCAAAAAGGTTTTAACAAGGCAAAATTATAAAAGGTCCTGTATTTTTAAAAATTCACTTCTAGATTCAAGCGTTCTTTCAACTGTTGCACCAAAGGATATTGCTTTGCAATATGGTCAAATTTTTGTTTGCTATTGAGTTTTAAATGCAATGGCACAGCCTCTTTTTCACCCGCATCTACAAGAATACTAAATTGGATAGCCCTGTTTTGAAAACGCTCCCAAATGATTTCCATTAAACGCATTCGTTCTTGTTCTACAAATTTTTGAGCAGTCAAAGCCGGCACTGTAATGGTAAAATGGGTAGGGTCTTCTATTTGAAGTGTAGCAATTCTAAAAGTACCTGCCACCGAGTGTTTCAGGTCTTGTTCCATTTTAATAGCGTATTCGTTCCAGCATAATTGCAATGTCTCTATGTTGAGAGAAATCGCTTCTTTCACTTCTTCAATATTGTAATCATTGCCATACTTTTGTTGTAATACGGCCAAAAGGCTTTTCTTTCCGCCAACGTTAGTGGCAACTGGTTGACTAGTCGCATTGTCTGAATTAATATTTGTATTTACAATTGGCTTGACAACTGGAGTGTTTTGAACTTTAGGAGTTGTGGCTGCTTTTGGTGGAGCAACTGAATTGGATACTGGATTCGAAACTGACGCTGCTGTTTCAATGACTAACTTAGCTTCAGTATTGACAACAATATTACTTAAAGGAATGATTTTTTTGGTGCGAATAGGGTAATGCGCATCAACTAGTTTTTTTTTTACTAGCTGGCCGTCTTCCATACTTAATTCAATTGCTTGTTGTAAAAAGTTGAGTTTAATCAAGGCCAATTCTACATGCAATCTTTTATTGCGAGCCATTTTAAATTGAATCTCTGCTTCATTTAAAATATTCAAAGCACTCACCAAATAAGGGGTACTTATTTTTTGGGCAGCAGCCAGGTATTGATCTCTCCAACCTTCTATAGATTCAAGTAAATGCGCGCTGGCTTTATCTTTACAAACAAGGATATTTCTAATAAATGCAGCCATACCATATAGCACTGTGTCTCCTTCGAAACCTTTTTGGTTGATTTCGTCATACAATAACATGGCACTTGTTAGATCTTCCTCTGTAAGGTGGGTTAATAATTTAAAAAAATAACCCTCGTCTAAAATATTTAAGTGCTCTAGCGTATTTTCGTAAGTCAATGCGCCATTTGAGAAACTTACAATTTTATCAAGTATACTCAATGCATCCCTCATACAACCTTCACTTTTTTGAGCAATCAGTTGCAATGCGTTTCTTTCGGCCTTAATATGTTCTTTCGCTACAATTTCCTCTAAGTGTTTTACGGTATCTTCTGGCACAATTCTTTTAAAGTCAAAAATTTGACATCTACTTAAAATAGTCGGAAGAATTTTATGTTTTTCGGTGGTCGCTAAAATGAAAATCGCATAGGGTGGGGGCTCTTCTAATGTTTTTAGAAATGCATTAAAAGCACTTGCGCTTAGCATGTGGACCTCATCCACAATATACACTTTGTATTTGCCAGCCTGTGGGGCAAAACGAACCTGTTCAACAAGTGTTCTTATATCATCTACAGAGTTATTACTCGCTGCGTCTAATTCATGGATATTTAAGCTAGCGCCTTTTTCAAAAGACACGCAACTTTCACATTGGTTACAAGCTTCGCCCTCCTTTGTGATTTGTGTACAATTGATTGTTTTTGCAAGGATACGCGCACAAGTTGTTTTACCTACACCTCTTGGTCCACAAAACAAAAATGCATGTGCTAGATGTTGGTTTAAGATCGCATTCTTTAATGTAGTTGTGATATGTGCCTGACCCACAACGGTATTAAAGTTTTGAGGACGATACTTTCTTGCTGATACGATAAAATTCTCCATACTTGAGCTGCAATATAATGCATCAAAAGGTAATTTTTGGAGCTAGGGCGCAAATCTTATCCCCTATTTATGAAATCCCTAACTGGCTTGACTTGGGCTCTTATATTCCATTACAGGATGACGCTCAAAAGGGTGTTTTTGGGTGTCAAAAATATGTCTCAATGTCACCATATGTCTGCTTGGATCGGCGCCAAGACTTTTGTAGATATTGACCATTTTTGGATTCCAATCTGCGGCCCATCCCATTTCATATTCATTGTACATTTTGAGTTCATGCAGCAGTAAAGAAGTGGAGTAGATTAAATAGCTATCAATACCTAGAGATTGAAATTTTGGCACCACCCCAAATGCTAATCCAGTTAATCTTGTATTTGTTTTCCTAAACTTCATCCACAACAAATGCAATTTCTGTTTCCATCCTAATTGTCCATCAAAGTGCTTAAAATATTGATTCACATCTGGGATATTTATGAACATGGCAATGGGATCTTCCTTGTAATAGGCAAATCGAATCATGCGCTCATCCATCACAGGGTTTAGGGTTTTAAAAAGTTGCATGATTTGATCCTTTGTGATGGCTTTTGCTTCTCCATGTTGTGCCCATGCCGAATTATAAATATGCACAAAGTCATTGGCATATTTGTCCAAACGTTTTTTATCTAAATGTTGAACGCTGTATTCTTCCTTTGATTTAAATTTTTCATAGCGTTCCTTGAATCTGTCAGGTAAATCTGCTGATAGTGGCTTGCGATAATAATATTGGTTATAAAAGTTTTCAAAACCATAATTGGCAAATAAAGCTTCATAATAAGACGGGTTGAAAGACATGCCATACATAGGTTCCCTGTCAAAGCCTTCTACCATGAGCCCCCACCATTTATCTCGATCGCCAAAATTCACCGGTCCATCCATGGCTTCCATGCCCTCGGATATTAACCATGCTTTTGCAGTATCAAATAATAAGTTGGCTACTTTTTGATCTTCAACTGAATCAAAATAACCCACACAACCAGTAGCATAATCGGTGCCTTTATTTTTGTATTTAGCGTAATGAAATGCGGCAATACGTCCAAGTGTTATGCCTGTTTCATCTTGAACAATCCATCTTTTTGCTGCACCCTCTTTGAATAATTTATTTTTTGTTGGATCAAAAGTGGCAAGCACTTCATTGTCTAAAGGTCTAATATAGTTTGGGTTGTCCTTGTTGACAAGGGCATTGATTGTTAAAAAGGAATGGTCTAATTGGGGCGTATTAACTTCAATCACTTTCATAGCTGTAAATTAGAAATTTTTTAAGATACTCAGCGCAAAAATACCAGCAGTCTCTGTTCTAAGTCGGGTAGGGCCAAGATCAATAGGGATATACGCTTTGGCAATGGCTGCTTCAATTTCTGTTCGAGCAAAATCGCCTTCGGGTCCAATCAAAAGCAATAAGTCATCACTTGTCTCAATGGATTGGATGCTTGTTTTAGGCAAAGGTTCACAGTGTGCAATGAGTTTTTGAGTAGCAGTTTGCTTTGCTATGAATTGCAATAACGGCATAGGTTCTGATAAAATAGGTAACCAGGTTTGTTGACTTTGAATCATGGCAGATTGAATAATCTGTTGCATCCTTTCGGTTTTAAAACGTTCGTGGATTGTTCTTTCACAAACTAAAGGGGTAATACTTGTCACGCCAATCTCTGTTGCTTTTTCAAAAAGCCATTCTAAGCGTACAGCGTTTTTTAATAACGAAATCCCTAGATGTAATTTTTGTGTAGGACGCTCTGTTTGAATGGCCTTGGTAATAGTGACAAGGGTATTTTTTTTATGCGCTACCAGAATGTTTGCTTGAAACAATCCACCTTGTCCGTTGGTGAGCTCTATATTTTCACCCACATCCATCCTAAGCACTTGAATACAATGTTTACTAGAAGGCTCACTCATAGTAAATTGCGTCATGCCAGTGGCGATCAATGGTTCGTAAAAATAAGGAACAGACATAGATACAGTTTAGAATGGTTGATCATCATTTGAGTCATCATCAAATTCTCCGCCATTCATTTTACTTCCTTGAATAAAAAATCTTCCACCATCTTGTGCATCACCTGCACCTAGATTTTGGGAGAGGGGTTTATAATTATTGCTTAGTCCTGGTATACCAGTATCTCCATCCCATTCTTCAAATTTCTGCACATCCAATCTCGCCCTCAGTTTGATTAAATCCAATGAGCCATTTCTATGTTTCGCAATCCTGATATGTGTTTCGCCCATGGTAGATTCGCCCATCTCATTGCTCATTACTTCATAATATTCTGGTCTGTAAATGAACATCACCATGTCTGCATCCTGCTCAATCGCACCAGATTCACGTAAATCACTCAACTGCGGCATCTTACTTTCTTTTCTGGTTTCCACAGCACGACTCAACTGTGATAAGGCGATGATAGGTACATTAAGTTCCTTCGCCAAGGCCTTTAAACTTCGAGAGATATTGCTAATTTCTTGTTCCCTGTTTGAATTTCTATCACCCGATCCACTCATTAATTGTAAGTAGTCAATGATGATGATTTTAACATCATGCTTATTTACCAACCTTCTTGCTTTTGCCCTGAACTCAAAAATATTCAAGGCAGCAGTATCGTCAATATAAATAGGTGCAGACTCTAATCGATTGATTCCCTTTGTATGCAATTGTTGGTATTCATAATCTTCTAGTTTACCTCTGGAAATCTTCTCCATTTTAATTTCGCTCTCCGCACTTAAAATACGTTGTACTAACTGAGAAGCGCTCATCTCTAAACTAAAGAATCCAACACCCTGTGGTTTTGTAGGATGCAAAGCAGCATTGCGCGCTAGGTTCAATGCAAATGCGGTTTTACCCACAGAAGGTCGGGCTGCTAAAATGATTAAATCTGTTGGCTGCCAGCCAAAAGTGATTCTATCTAGAGATGCAAATCCACTAGGTACGCCAGATATTTCGTCTTTTTTAGTTCTAAGTTCATCAATACGTGTAATAGATTTTGCCAAAGCTTCACCTATATCTACAAAGTTTTTCTTTAGATAATTGTTCGTGATATTGAACATTTTTGTTTCGCTCTCGTCTAGCAAATCAAATACATCTGTACTGTCTTCGTAAGAGTTGCTGATGATTTCTCCGCTAATTCTGATTAATTCTCTTTGAATAAATTTTTGTAAAACAATTTTAGAATGCGAGTCAATATTTGCAGTAGAAACAACGACGTTGGTTAATTTAGAGATATAATAAGCGCCACCTACTTGATCTAAATACTCGCGAGTTTTTAATTCTTCTACCACAGTTAACATGTCAATAGGCATGTTTTTTTGTTGTAAACTTTGCATCGACTGAAAAATCATTTGATGCGCTTCTACATAAAAACATTCAGGCTTCAATATTTCTGTCACCGTATCAAATGCACTTTTCTCTAAAAGAATACCGCCAAGGATCGCTTCCTCTAATTCTCTGGCTTGTGGTGGAATTTTCCCATACATCATGGCACTCACATCTACAGAACTAGTTTTTTTTCTCGTTGTTGATCTTGTATTGAGGTTGGGTAGGGCCATAATGATACTTGCTTTTCTTACTACGAAAATCCCTTCAAAAATCGGCATCTCGAAATTTAATTATCCAACTTGCTTATTCACAGCCGGTTCTAAGGGG
>Ga0114967_10000366_pt1 | contig 38342 bp, 35 predicted proteins | sample M_130628_MF_Meta_FD_92639 | JGI IMG/M metagenome (GOLD analysis project Ga0114967, IMG submission 92639) | Freshwater microbial communities from Lake Montjoie, Canada to study carbon cycling - M_130628_MF_MetaG | ecosystem: Environmental > Aquatic > Freshwater > Lake | place: Lake Montjoie...
ATTTCTAGTCATTTAGTAAACAAATCAACCATTGAAGAAATCATTAAGCCAACTCAGTTTAATAATTTGTTTTTACTTGGCTCAGGACCAATACCTCCCAATCCAACAGAGTTGATTAGCAAGCCAGAATTTAAAGAAATGATTGATTACCTGAAAGGGAAGTTTGATTACGTAATCATTGATACTGCTCCTGTTGGACCTGTTACTGATGCTCAGCTTTTATCTGATTATGCAAATCTTACTTTGTTTATTATTCGACATAACCATACGCCTGCTGTTTTCGTAAAAATGATACAAGGTTTTAATGAAGAGAAGAAATTCAATAATATGTGTATTGCTTTTAATGGCATAAAACCAAGAGGAGTATCTTTATTTAATTATGGCTTTGGAGGTTATGGTAACGGTTATGGATACGGGTACGGATACGGTTATGGGTATGGGTATGGGTATGCTTATGGAAAAGCAGACACCAGCTATTATTTAAAAGACGAAAATACACCTGGATTTAAAAACATAAAAGATATTGGTAATTTTTTCTTGAATTTATTCAAAAGGAAATAACTGATTTTTACAATATAAAAATCGTCTTTAGTAACAGTATTCACTGTAACTGAGGACTAGCGAAGCTTTGTCTTATATCCAAGAAAATATCAATTGGTACGTTGTGTACACCCGTCCTAGATGGGAAAAAAAAATTGCCACATTACTCGATAATCGTGGTATTGAGAATTATTTGCCCTTAAATAAAGTATTAAAGCAATGGAGCGATAGAAAAAAAATGGTACAAGAACCTTTATTTAAAGGATATCTATTTATTAGAATTGCAGAAAAGGAAAAGTGGGATGTAAAATTAGTAGACGGGATTTTAAATTATGTGCATTGGTTAGGTAAACCGGCTGTTGTTAAGGAATCTGACATTGAAAATATCAAAAAGTTTTTGCAAGAGTTTGATAATGTTCAGGTGGTTGACAGATCCCTCCAAAAAGGAGATGAAGTAATTGTTCAACAAGGCATCATGATGAATTATAAAGGAATAGTGTTAGAGGTTTTAAATAATAAAGCCATTGTAAATATAGATAGCATGGGCATTAAATTAAATGCAACTTTTGATTTAAATAAATTACAAACTGTTTAATTTTTTTATATCACTTCTCACTTTTGATTTTTCACTTTATACGCTTATAATAAATGAAACCATCAGATAAAATATATGTAGCTGGTCATAATGGATTAGTAGGAAATGCAATTTATTTATTTCTTAAAAATGCAGGTTATACAAATATTATTACAAGAAGTTCAAAACAACTTGATTTAAGAAACAAAGAATTAGTTGATGAGTTTTTTAGAAATGAAAAACCTCAATTTGTATTTTTAGCAGCTGCCAAGGTTGGGGGAATTCATGCTAATAATACCTATCCTGCAGATTTTTATTTCGATAATATTTGCATTCAAAATAATGTAATTCATGCTGCTTATATTAATCAAGTAGAAAAACTATTGTTTTTAGGAAGTAGTTGCATTTATCCTAAAAATTCACCACAACCCATTTGTGAATCATATTTATTAAACGGATATCTAGAGCCAACTAATGAGGCGTATGCCATTGCCAAGTTGGCTGGAATAAAAATGTGTCAAGCGTATCGTCAGCAATACGATTGCAATTTTATTAGCGTTATGCCACCTAATTTATATGGGCCTGGAGATAATTATGATTTAAATAACGCACATGTTTTACCAGCATTGTTGAGAAAGTTTCATGAAGCCAAAGTAAATAATTCAGAAACCGTTACCGTTTGGGGATCGGGGACGCCTTTAAGAGAGTTTTTATTTGTTGAAGATATGGCAATGGCTTGTCATTTTTTAATGGAAAATTACAATTCAAAAGAAATTATAAATGTTGGAACTGGAGTTGATCATACCATTTTACAATTGGCAGAAATTGCAAAAAAGGTTACAGGATTTAATGGCGAAATTGTTTTAGATGCAAATAAGCCAGATGGAACGCCGCGAAAATTACTCATGGTCGATAAAATAAACGCTTTAGGTTGGTTTGCTAAAATGGATTTAGAAACAGGTTTGTCCAAGACGTATGATGACTTTAAAGCGAATTACGAATATTATATTTCAAAGAAACAATTTTCATCTCAAGGGGTATAAATGTGTAGGATAGCCGGTATCATTAATTTCAATTGGAGTACTGAAAAAAATCAGCAAACAGTTGAAAATATGTGCAATTTGCTAAAGCATGGTGGACCTGATGATGGTGGTATTTATACATCTAAAAATGGTGCTCTGGTTTTAGGCAACAGAAGATTGGCTTTGGTTGATTTATCTCAAGCAGGTCATCAACCGATGCATTATCAAAATCGATTTACCATTACATATAATGGGGAATTGTATAATTATATTGAATTAAAAAATCAACTTGTTCAATTAGGGCATCAATTTTCAAATCAAACCGATACGGAAGTTATACTTGCTGCATTTGCAGAATGGAATGTTCATGCATTTGAAAAATTTAATGGCATGTATGCATTTGCGTTATATGACCAAACAAACGAGATGCTTTATGTGGTGCGTGATGCAGTAGGGATTAAGCCATTGTATTATTCTGTTAAAGATGAACAACTTGTATTTGCTTCAGAAGTGAATGCTTTAAGAAGCGTTGATTTTAATTGGACGAAAAATGAGCATTGGCCTGTTTTTTTAATGGCTTATGGACATATCCCAGAACCATATACTACATTAAAAGAAGTTTCTGTATTACATAAAGGGAGTTTTATAAAGTATGATTTAAAGCAGAGAAAACATTCGATACAATCTTATTCCTTTTTTAGTTTTAGTCAGGATTTAAATGTTGGCGATAACCTAAAAAACACAATAAGAAATCAATTAGAAAATGCGGTAAAATCTCAGCTTGTTGCAGATGCTCCAGTGGGTGTTTTTTTAAGTGGCGGAATTGATTCAAGCATCTTGGCATTAATTGCGGATCAACATAAAAAAGAAGGCATACAATCATTGTCTATTTACTTTAACGAAAACGAATATTCGGAAAAGAAATATCAGGACATTGTGATGTCAAAATTGAAAGGCGAAAAGCATCAGTTTCTATTATCAAAAAATGATTTTGAAAATCATCTTTCTCAAGTTTTACAATCTATGGACTTGCCAAGTTGTGATGGAATAAATACTTGGTTTATTAGCAAAAATGCCAAAGCACTTGGATTAAAAGCAGTTCTATCTGGTATTGGCGCAGATGAATTATTTGGCGGCTATCCTTCTTTTCAGCGAATGAGTTTGGCGCGTAAATTATCTTCGATACCTGATTTTTTGATAAACATTTTTAAGAAAAATACCAAAAAGCCTTTAAATAGATTTTCATATTTAGGCATGGAAGGTATAAAAGGAATGTATCTTTTTATGCGAGGTCATTACAACGTTCATGAAATTGCCACTTATTTAGAGGCAGATGAACGTGAGATTTGGAACATCATTAATGATAATCCAATGATGGGTGATATAAAACAATTTCCCACTCAAAATCAAGCGAGTTGGATGGAGTTTCACTTGTACATGCAAAACCAATTGTTGAAAGATGCAGATGTGATGAGTATGGCACATGGTGTTGAAATCAGGGTGCCGTTTTTGGATCAAGGGCTCGTAAAAACATTGCTGAGTATTAATGCAGAAGATAAGTTTTCAGGCAAGTTACCTAAGCAATTGCTCATAGATTCATGTAAAGATATTTTACCTGAACAAGTTTGGAATCGACCAAAAATGGGATTCAGTTTTCCATTTTCAAATTGGATGAAAAACAACAGTTATTTAGAGGACTTGATGCAAGACAGCAATAAAAATACAAAGGCTTATTATAATGATTTCAAACAAGGAAATTTGCATTGGTCGCAAATGATGTCGTTGATGATCATGAAAACCAGGAATGAAGCATAAAAGAATTTTATTTTTAACCTTAAGAATTTTTTCTGCAACAGGAGGTATTGAAAAAGTTTGTAGAATTTTAGGTAAAGCTTTATTTGAAAATACGTTTAGTGGGAATTGTAGTTTGGAAATTTATTCGTCTCATGATTCATACAATCAAGCAAAAGATAATTGTTATTTTACTCCAGATAGTTTCAATGGTTTTGAAAATAAGCGGTTTAAATTTTTAAATGCAGCTTTTTTTAAAGGAGTAAAATCGGATGTGGTGATACTTAGTCACATCAATCTATTACCGATTGGTTGGTTGATTAAACGATTTTCTCCAAAAACAAAATTGGTGATGTTGGCACATGGAATTGAAGTATGGTCATTACCGTTAGGAATAAAAAAAAAGATGCTAAATGCTTGCGATGAGATTTTATGTGTAAGTCAATTTACAAAAAATGAAATGATCAAATTGCATGGTGATGTGGCAAAAAAATATTCGGTTTTAAATAATTGTTTAGACCCATTTTTGCCGATTTTAGCAAAACAAAATGATTCGATAGATTTAAGAAGCAAATATGGTTTTGCTCCATTTGATAAGATACTTTTTACATTAACGAGAATGGATGCTACGGAGCGGTATAAAGGCTATGATAGGGTATTACAAGCGATGGCATTATTAATAAAAAAAATGCCTGATTTGAAATACATTATTGGTGGAAGTTATGATGCATTAGAAAAGAAAAAAATAGACGAGCTGATTGATGAATTGGGTTTAAAAGACAATGTAGTTATAACAGGATTTATTCCTGATGAAAATTTGAAAGATTATTTTCTAATGTCTGATGTATATGTAATGCCTAGTTATAATGAAGGTTTTGGTATTGTATTTATAGAAGCAATGTATTTTGGACTTCCTGTAATCGCAGGAAATAAAGACGGTTCAGTAGATGCTTTATTAAATGGAAAACTAGGAACACTAATTGACCCAATGGATATTGAAGCTTTGAAAAATGCGATTGAAGATAATGATGAGCATGTCAAAAAAGAAAAAGTTGATAGAGATGTTTTGTTGGCAAATTTTGGATATGATGTGTATAAGGAAAAAATAAAAGGGATTTTAAATTAATAATTTTATCGTATTTATATGAATAATAGTTTCGATTGGGAAATTGAATCAAAATCAAAATTGATTGATTTTAAAATAAAAGATGTTTGGGAATATCGCGATTTATTATTCTTGTTGGTAAGAAGAGATTTTGTTGCATTTTATAAGCAAACCATTCTAGGCCCTCTGTGGTTTTTTTTACAACCACTATTGACTACGATTATGTTTACTTTTGTTTTTGGTAAATTAGGCGGGTTTAAAACAGATGGTCTTCCTCAACCTCTTTTTTATATGGCTGGTGTAACAACATGGAATTATTTTGCGGATTGTTTAACAAAAACATCTACTGTTTTTAAAGATAATGCCAACTTATTTGGGAAAGTATATTTTCCAAGATTGATTATTCCTTTTAGTATAGTAATGAGCAATTTGGTTAAATTTGGCGTTCAAATGATCTTGTTTATCTTAATGATATTGTATTTTGTCATATTTACTGATTTTAGATTTCACCCCAATGCATTTATTTTATTATTCCCAATTATTATTGTAATGATGGCATTTTTAGGGTTAGGATTAGGTATGATAATAAGTGCTATGACAACAAAATACAGAGACCTTTCTTATTTAGTAACTTTTGGAGTTCAGCTTTTAATGTATGCAACAACAGTAGTGTATCCACTTTCATCAGTTAATGAAGATGTGAAAAACATAATTGAATTTAATCCAATGACCTCAATAATCGAAACGTTTAGATATGGATTTCTAGGTACTGCAACTTTTCAATGGTCATTGTTTTTATACAGTATAGTTTTTTCAGTTATCGTATTGTTATTAGGTATTATTATTTTCAATAGAGTTGAGCGCACCTTTGTAGATACTGTTTAAAAGAGTAAATAAAAAATGAGTCAAATTTCAATAAAAGTAGAAAATTTATCCAAAGCCTATCAAATTGGTGAAATAGGGACAGGTACAATTAGTCATGATTTTGAAAGATGGATTGCGAAAATCAGAGGAAAGGAAGATCCATTTTTGAAAATTGGTGAACAAAATGATCGGACCAAGAAAAGTGATTCAAATATTGTTTGGAGTTTAAAGGATATCAACTTTGAAATTAAAAAAGGAGAAGCTGTTGGTATAATTGGAAAAAATGGAGCTGGAAAAAGTACATTATTAAAAATACTGAGTAAAGTTACAGCACCCACTTCTGGCAAAATATACGGTAATGGAAGAATAGCTAGTTTACTCGAAGTAGGTACCGGTTTTCATCCGGAGTTAACTGGTCGAGAAAATTTATTTTTAAATGGGGCTATTTTAGGGATGAAGAAGAAAGAGATTTTGCGAAAATTTGATGAAATAGTAGATTTTAGTGGCGTTGAAAAATATATAGATACCCCAGTAAAAAGATACTCATCTGGGATGTATGTAAGATTAGCTTTTGCTGTTGCAGCACATTTACAAAGCGAAATTTTAATTGTTGATGAGGTGTTGGCAGTAGGAGATGCAGAATTTCAAAAAAAGTGTTTGGGAAAAATGGGGGAGGTAAGTAAAGGTGAGGGGAGAACAGTATTATTTGTAAGTCACAACATGGGAAGCATTAAATCCCTTTGTGATTTTGGTATCATATTATCAAATGGGGAATTATTAGATCAGGGTAACGTGTCTACTTTGATTGATCAATATCTTCAGAGTAAATCTCAAATATCCAATTTTTTTAATCCAATAAACCGAAAAGGAAATGGTTTAAATAAAATCGAAGACATTTTTTTGACAGGGAATTTAAATTCAGGCCAAGAACTAATCATGACAATAAAAACGACAAATTGGGATGCAAGTAGTCGTTTAGATATTAGAATTGAAAACACGCTAGGTATGCGAATAGGGTGGTTAAGTACAAGTATTGTAAACAGAAAAAATAATGAAAATGTATTGAATTTCATTATACCAAAATTACCTTTAATCCAAGGGAAGTATTTTATAACGTATTGCCTGTACAATAGAACTGAGGTTTCGGATTGGTGTGAAAATGCGTTTAGTTTTGATGTGAATGAAGGCTCTTTCTATGAAACGAATAAACTCCCCCCCTTAGACCAAGCTAATTTACTATTAAATTTTGAAATATGTTAAAAAGTATAAAAGAAAGAATTAAAAGCTCGTTTGCTAATCTCCCATCAGTTAAGGAAGCAAAAAATAGACAAATAAATCAAGTTAATCTGCAATTAATTCTAAGTCAGTTGCATTTAAAACAATTTATTCCATATACAACATGGACAATGTCGCCAACTGCGTTATTGCATATTTTGAATTATATCAAGTTGAATAATCCTAAATATATAGTTGAATTTGGTTCAGGCATTAGTACAATATTAATTGGCAAGTTAATCGCTCAAGAGAATTTAGATACAAAACTAATCAGTATTGATAACGATGCAGATTGGACGCTTTATATAAATGAAAATTTAAAAAAAGAAGCGATTTTAGAATCTGTTGCAAACTGTTATTTTGTTCCACTAAAAGTGTCATTTACATTCGAAAACAAGCAAATTTTTTGGTACGATGAAAAGATACTTAAAGATATTTTAGGTGATGCAAATGTTGATTTTTTAATTGTAGATGGCCCACCAGGTTCTTATTTGAACTCAAGAGCAGGAGCATTAATTTATTTTCAAGATGCAATAACAAACGATAAATTATCCTATATTTTTGATGATACAAATAGGGTTGAAGAATTTAATATTGTTGAACAACTCGGAAAAAATAATATACACTTAAATGACTACACTTTGGGTGGAAAAAATCGTATATTCGATTCACTACCATTAGGTTTGATGAAATAGACTGAATAAGCATTATGATATCAACGGGTTATAAGATAATGTATAAACCATATAGCCCAAATCAATAATTAAGATACAAATTTCAAATAAACTTAATCATTACAAAAACCCCGAAGTATAATTTAGTTCACGTTTTCATATGGGGATAATAGTTATTCTGTATTAATAAAAAAGAACGGATAAAAAAAATCGTTCATCAGTTTTTCCCATTATCTGATTTTCTCGATCTCTCAGAACATAATAAAATTTTGAAGGATTGCAGTAATGTTCTTATAAATAGTATAAGACAGGAAGCTGTTGGTAATATAATCGTATCATTTTGGCTTGGTGCCAAAGTTTTTTTACAAAAATAAAATCCTGTATTTAAATCTTTTTAACGAAATGGAATCAGACATTTTGATATTGAAAAATTCAAAAAATAAAAAATGAGTGTATAAATAATGAATTTATTTTTCAAAATAGACATTGCCTAAGTATGTTATATAGTCAAGAATCAATTTATAAGACTACTGATAAACTAGTATCAAAATTATTAGCATGAAAAAGCAACCACTTTTCTCTGTATTAATAGCTAATTATAATAATGGAAGATTTTTATCAAGAACAATTGAAAGTATTTTTGAACAATCTTACTTTCATTGGGAAATTATTATTGTTGATGATGGTTCTGATGATATCGAAAGTAAATTGATTTATGAAAAGTTCATTAATAACAAAAAAATTAAAATATATTACAATTTTGCAAATAAAGGGACTGGATTTACAAAAAGAAGATGTGTTGAATTAGCAAAAGGTGATTTATTTGGTTTTGTTGATCCTGATGACGCTTTAACTCCAAATGCTGTTGAAACCTTAGTTGAAGCTTTTGATAAAAACTTAAATTTATCTATGGTTTATACTAACCACTTTGTTTGTGATAAAGATTTAAATGTTTTATGTATATCTGATGCTGTTGGTCCTATTCCCCAATACTTCTCACAACTTTCATATGAAGGTCCCAAAATGGGACATTTTACTGGTTTCAAAAAATCAAAGTATATGCTAACAACAGGCATTAATCCTATTTTGAGGCGAGCTGTTGATCAAGATATATTTTATAAAATGGAAGAAGTTGGTGAAATAAAATTTATTAACATTCCAACTTATTATTATAGAATCCATGAAGGAGGTATTTCAACAATGCAAAATACACAAAAAGCTATTTATTGGAATCTTAAAATAATGAAAGATGCAATGGAAAGAAGGAAGTATTTAAGTATAGGAAATATTAGTCAACAAGAATATGCAGAAAGATTTTTACAGTACTATAGAAATAAATTATTAGAAAAAAAAGATAAAAGACAATTTATACGCTTCTCAATTATTTTTTTATATAGTCTTAGGTATCTAAGATATGATAACAGATTCTCTTGCATTAGAATTTATTTAAATTATTTCAATACGTTTAAAAGAAGAATTTAGGTAAAAAAAAGTAATCAACTTATTGGTTAAAATTCATCTAATAGGAAGTTATTACCACATAAAAAAGCAAATGATCTTGATGAGGAGAAATTGAAATATCAATTTTTAGCTTTTTTTTACTTGACAATGCAGATATTCAAAATCATTCTGGTGATTCTTCAAAAATTACAATTCTTACAAATTCATATATAATTGGGAAATTAATAGTTTATCACTACGGAGGGTATGTTAAGAATAGAGGCTTTTGCTCTTTGGTGGCAACTGATAATGGCGGTATTAATGATTTTATCAGTGATAAAAATGGCATCAAAGTACCACTTTGGGATGCAGAAGCAATAGCCAATTCAATATTGAAAATCAAGAATGGTGAAATAAAATTTGATAAGCACGAGGTTAGAGAATCTGTTATAAAAAAATTTGGTACAGAAGCTTTTAAAAAAAGGATGATTTCTTTATACCATTCATGTTTAAATAATTATGATAAATAAAATATTAAATAGGGTTAGAAATTACTTCAACATAATTTATATAACCCAAAAGATTCATCCTTCAGGAAAAAGAATTTATTTGAGAAGAAATACAACTGATAAGTTCGTTTTTGATCAAATTTTCAAAAACAAAGAATACGATTTTAATGCTGGCTTTGATCCTAAAGTAATTGTTGATTGTGGTGCCAATATTGGGTTGGCATCTGTTTTTTTTAGCGAAAAATATAATAATGCAGCTATTTATGCCATTGAAGCAGAAAAAAATAATTTCAACATGTTATTGAAAAATACAATAAGCTATGAAAAAATAAAATGTTACAATTTGGCTGTTTATAATAATTCTGGACATTTTTTAAATATTGTTGATAATAAGATGGGAGATTGGGGTTTTGTAATTAGCGAAGAACTATCCAACAACGATACTCAAGTAAGCTCTATTTCATTGACTGATTTGATGTTAGAGAATAATTTGGAATCAATTGATATTTTGAAAATAGATATTGAGGGCTCTGAGTTAGAGTTGTTTTCCAGTAATTATGAATATTGGTTAAGTAGGACAAAAATAATTATTATTGAAACTCATGATTGGTTAAGATTAAATACTGCGAGTACTTTTTTTAAAGCTATTTTATCAAAGAATGTTAAGATTAAAATTTTAGGTGAAAATTTCCTATGTTATTTCTTAGAGTAAAAAATGATAAGTTTTTTTTATTTGAAATAAATTTATTTAAGCTATAATTTCTCAATACTTGTTAATCCCGTTAATATGAAGATTTTATTTGTCGGTTTTCCTTACAGTATTCACACCTATCGGTGGATTAGTCAATTAGATGGCAGTGAAATAGAATATTATTTTTTCCCTAATCAACATAACCAACCTTTGAATCCTAATTTCAAAAATTTAAAATATTTTGAGAGTTTTTACAAAACAAACTATTTTAACGATTTACCCAACAACAATTATTATTCCCCCTATTTGAATTTCTTATCTTTTTCAAAGAATTCTTTTTTAAAAAAGAGTTTGTTTTTTATTGACAGAAAAATTAATAAAGAGAATCATTTGATGAATGATTTGTTAAAAGTTATTAAAACAATTAAACCTGATATCGTTCATTCTATGGAAACTCAAAATTCAGGTTATCTGGTTTCGCTTGCAAAAGAAAATTTCAAAGGGAAATTTCCAATTTGGGTACATTCAATCTGGGGTATTGATTTACATTTTTATGGTAATAAACCTTTGCATGAGTCACAAATTAGAAAGTGCCTCAGTGCTGTTGATTATCTGATAACCGAAGGAAAAAGAGATTGTAGATTAGCTAGATTTTACGGGTATAAAAATAAAGATATTATCTTTCAAAGCACAGGAGGTTGTTTTGTTCCTGCGACACTTAATAAAAAACCTTCTGAAAGAAAGATTATATTGGTAAAAGGTTGGCAAGATGAATGCAGGAATGCTTTAAATAGTATGGAAGCAATAGAAAATTGTGTAAAGGAGCTCGAAACATTTGAAGTTATAGTTTACAGTGCAAATAAACCAGTTTTAGATTTTGTTGAAAAAATAAAAAAGCAGAATTCTTTAAAAATTCGAATTATTGAACAAATGTCTCATCAGGATTTAATAGAAATAAATAAGAATGCAAGAATAAGTATTTGTGTTAATTTTAGTGATGGGGTACCTAATACGATGCTCGAGGCCATGATGTGCGGTGCATTTCCAATTCAGTCCAACACATCAATGGCAGAGGAGTGGATTGAGGATGGCATTACAGGGATTTTAGTTCCGCCGGATAATGTTGAATTAACAATCAAAGCTTTGAAAACTGCATTACAAAATGATAATCTTGTTGATAAAGCCGGTATTCATAATCACCAACTTATTCAAAATAAGCTGAATTATTACAAAATTAGAGAAGAGGTTTTGGATTTTTATAACGGATTGTTTTAAATTATTAATAAATAAAAGTAATGATCAATCGGGAAATAGCTTACCCCAATATTTATGTAATAAATCTTGATAGAAACAAAGATAGATTAGAGAATATAAAATCATATTTTGAAAGTTATCAAATTCAATTTGAAAGATTTACTGCAGTGGATGGCAAATCAATAATTTCATCAGAAGCGCAAAAAACGATTAACAATTTAAGGAAATCCAAATACCCAGGTTCTAATCATATTTTGAGCATTGGAGAAATTGGTTGTGCTTCGTCTCATTTAGAACTGTATAAGAAATTATTAGCCTATGATCAGGAATACTTCATCATCATTGAAGACGATGTTGAATTTGATAAAAACTTTAAGTTATTTCTTGAACAAATTAATAAATTGTCGAAAATTGATTTTGACGTCTTGTTTTTAGGGTATTTTGGTTCTGAAATTAATGATGCAAAAAATCATTGTCGGGAAAGTGCAATATTAAAATTTAAAGGTAAATTGAAATTGTCAAACCTATTTACGATTGGAATTCCGGCTCATAGACTTTGGACAACTATGGGATATATTGTTAGTAGGAGTGGTGCTGAAAAAATGGTTAATCTGAATGCTGATTTGACTTTATTAGCAGATGAACTGACTTCTGATTCTAATGGATTTGGCCTTAAAACATATTCTCTTAATCCACCTGTAATTTATCCTTCATCACTAGGATTTCCTACGGAAACGGAATCGAATCATATTGTTCAAAAAAGACAATCAGTTAATATTTTAAAAAAATTATGGCGAATAATATTAAATTCTCGAATAATTATACGATTGAAATTATTTTGCAGACAATACAATATTTTATTTTTTTGACCTTGCTTGACATAAAAGAATAAAAATTATAAATTATTAGATTGAGATATTTTGAAAGAATTGATGGGTTGCGTTTTTTTGCTATTTTATTAGTATTAATTGAGCATTTTGCTCCAATAATTGCTAAGTATTTTTCTGCAGGATATTATGGAGTTGATTTGTTTTTTTCAATCAGTGGATTTCTTATAACCACAATTTTGTTAAATTTAACAGAGAATAAGAAAGAGATAAGTTTTAAACAAAACTATATCAATTTTATGGGAAGAAGAATACTCAGAATCTTTCCTATTTATTATTTAACAATCATATTATTATGGATATTAAATGAACCAATTGTTCATAGTTATTTATTTTGGTTATTAACTTACACATACAATTACGCATTAGTAGCATATCATATTCCCAATAGTCCATTAACTCATTTTTGGTCACTTGCGGTTGAGGAGCAATTTTATCTTTTATGGCCAATTATAATTCTTTCAATAGCAAATAAGCCCAAAACTTTACTCTTCATTGTGCTATTTATTATCTTATTTGGATATACTCAAATGATTTTTGAATTAATTCCAATATTAAATAAGTTCAACTATTTTGCTATCTATACAAGAGGCTCATCCTTAGCTATTGGAGCATTGGCTGCAGTTTTGTCAAAAAAGTATATTCTTCCTGAAAAAGTATTTAGAAATAAATACATGGAATATTTGATGTTTATTGTTTTATTATTTGCACTAATCACCGATTTCAAAATAAAGTATTTATTATTTGGAATTACTTCATTTTATCTTGTTTTAAAGGCAGCCTACTTTAATTTCTCTAACGCGTTTTTTGATAAATTCCTTTTAAAAAAATGGGTTTTAAAAATCGGTATATTATCCTATGGAATTTATGTATATCATTTACCTATTGATTATTTTTTTACCAAATATATATTTGATCCAATTTGGTCAAAAATTGATTTTTCAGTTTTGGGCAAATTTGAAATTGTAAGATGGAATTCGTGGTTAATTAAATTTCCGCTTTATTCAACACTGTCAATTATGATTGCCAATTTATCATTTAAATTTATTGAGAAACCTATTCTTAAATTAAAAGACAGATTTTTCAATTACGGTACACATAACGTACAATAGAATTGTGCTTAAATAAAATTGCAAAGAAAACAATGATCAACGTTACACAAACCTTTCTTCCTCCTATTCTAGAATTTCAAGCATTAATCCAAAAAGCTTGGTATAATAAATGGTTGACAAATCGTGGAGAGTTAGTTCTACAATTAGAAAAACAAATAGCAGATAATTTATTAACCCAATTTGGAATAGCCATGAATAATGGAACGGTTCCCATTCAAATTGCTTTGAAATTATTAGGGAATGGAGGCGAAATTATAACAACGCCATTTAGTTATGTCGCCACTACAGCTTCCATAGTTTGGGAAAAATGTACACCTGTATTTGTAGATATTGATCCTGTATACTGGTCTATTGACCCTGATAAGATTGATGTTGCAATCACAGAAAATACGACATGTATTCTTGCCACACACGTTTTTGGCAATCCATGTGATGTTGAAAAAATCGAAGCGATTGCCAAAAGAAATAATTTGACCGTAATTTATGATGCTGCACATTGTTTTGGTGTTGATTATTATGGTCAATCCATCTTTAATTTCGGAGACATTAGCACCTGTAGTTTTCATGCTACTAAAATTTTTCATACTGGGGAAGGAGGAATGTTTTTTACAAAAAATGAAAACCTGTTTAGAGACGCATATAACGCACACAACTTTGGGCACAACGGTCCAATCGATTTTCATGGAGTGGGGATTAATGGCAAAATGAGTGAATTGAACGCAGCAATGGGATTAGCGGTATTCCCATATTTAAATGAAATAATTCAGTCGCGGAAAGAAATTGTAGAAAATTATTTATCCATACTTGATCGAAAATTCCAAATGATTTCCATAAGAAAAAATACGAAATGGAACTATTCTTATTTTCCAATTGTATTTGAATCAGAAGACTTACTAATTAAGGCACAAAATGAATTAAACAGTCATGATATTTTTCCTAGAAGATATTTCTACCCGTCCTTGAATACATTGAATTATGTCAATCATGTTTCTTGTCCGGTTTCAGAATCAATTTCATCAAGAGTTTTGTGTTTGCCTCTTTTTGTTGGCTTGGAGCAAAATAAAATCGAACAGATTTCCAAAATTGTTAATCAGTATTCCTAATCGGTTGTATAATCTGTTTTTTTTAAAGTGTTAATCTTTTTAGGATGAATCGACATTAAATTAAATGCCGACAACTTTTATATTCAAGATTTATCTTTTAGTAATTACTTCAAATTAACAAGTATTTCTTCTAATCAATATGATTAAAATAATCAGATCAATTTATCGACTGTTGAAATACAAAGCAGAGTGGTCTAAACAGTTTCGGGAAGTAAAGATTAAACGATTACAGAATGAGTCAATTTCTAAAACAAACCCACTAGCCGAAAAAATAATTCTGTTTTTCATTCCCGGAGCCGATTATAAATCAGGTAAGGAGCATATTACTGGAGGTTTAATTTCTATCACTTCATTAACCCAAGAAACTAAAGCGTTATTTGGTAATTCAGAAACATTGACATTGTGTTCTACTTTTTATGACCAACATTTATTATTCAAATTAACTTCTTTTGAAAATTCAATTGAGGTTTTAAATCCACAAATCATTGAAAATTATTTTTCAAATGTAAAGGAACTCATTTTGCACATTCCTGAACTTTATGTAGAAGAATTTGTAAAGAATCAATTGGATAATAGCTGGATTAATCAGATCAATTCTGTTCAAATAAATATTTTAAATCAGAACATCAATTTAATGCCAGAGACTAATATTGTTTCAAAACTAACTGCAAAACATTCAAATACAACAATCACAACGGCGCATAAAAAATATTGTAACGCTTTTTATCAAAAAAAATACGGAATCCCTTACCATCAGCTTTCTGTTTGGATTAGTCCAGAAAACTACATAAAAAATGAATTTGACAAAAAGGAAAATTTGATTCTTTTTTCGCCTGACAATTATGAATTAAGCAATCAACTTATTTTAAAATATAGTGAATTGCTAAAGCAATTTAAATTTCAAATAATTCAAAGTTTGAGTTATGAAGAATATAAAAAATGCATTGCAACTGCTAAGTATTTAATTACTACGGGAGAGGGTTTAGATGCTTATTTTATTGAGAGTTATTTTAGTGGTAGTGTAGCATTTGCCTGCAGAAATAAAGATTTTTTTGATGAGAAATACTTGGATCTGCCATGCCTTTTTGATGTTAATGAGGAATTAGAAATTCAATTATTGAAATTGATAAAAGCTTATGATAACGAGAATGACTATAGAAAGTTAAACGAACAAGTATGTAATTTGTTAGAAGAGGATTACTCCTATTTAAATTATAAAAATAACCTACAGAAATTCTACAATAGAGCATATTCTTATGCATAATCCATTTTTTTCTATAATAACGGTTACCTATAATTCATCTCAATATATTAGAGATGCAATCGATAGTATATTGGCATCATCATTCACTGATTTTGAAATCATCATCGGCGACGACTGTAGTACAGATAATACTTGGGAGATTATTCAAGCGTACGATGATTCTAGAATCATTAAATACAGAAATGAAACCAATCTACAAGAATATCCAAATCGAAATAAAGCATTGGGTTTAGCAAAAGGTGATTGGGTATTATATATAGATGGAGATGATTTGATTTATCCGCATGCATTAAGTTTTATTTCTTCGATGATTGCGAAGTCGAATGATGTTGGTATGTTACTGATGAGGTGGTATAGAAATAACATGATTTATCCAATTCTTATTTCACCTCGAGACTTTTATTTGGAAAAATATTTTGGAGATAGTTTTTTAAATACAGCATTTACAAATGTTGTTTTTAATAGGAAATTACTTTTGGAGAATGGAGGGATACCAGTTGGTTATTCATTTGGTGATAATGTGATTAGATTACAGCTTGCACTAACTTGTAATATGATGATAATTTCTGATCAATTGACTTTTTGGAGGGAAACACCAAGTCAAGCTTCTCAAGTGAAAAATAATCTGTTATCATCTTATTTAGAACAAAAAAATGTTGCATTTAGATTTTTGAATAAATCATACGATTTAGATATAATCAACAAGCACGAATATAATTTTGCAAAATATCTATTAACGAAGCAGATCATTATAGACTCCGTTAAATTATTTTTGAAATTTAAATTCAAAAGGTCAATATTAATTCTATTAAATAACTTTAGGGAATTTGGATTTAAAAAAACTGGAATTAAAATAGTGCTCCCATTTGAACAATTTACACCATCTAATTTGTTGGATTTCGATAAATCAAATCAAAGGCTTAAAATATAGTCGTGAAAACATTAATAAAAAGAATCCTTAAAATACCGCTTAATATTCTATTATTATTGCCTTATTTCGATTTTATAAGTAAAACCCAAAAGTCGGATGCTCCAATAACTTTTCAAACATGGTTTTGGCAAAAAATCATTGGATTCAATAAATCAGTGTATTGGCCAATGCATCATTCCAGTATAGTAAGTTATGCAAATAGGGTTCAAATTGGAATAGAATCAAACCCTGGTCATAATCCGGGCTGTTATATTCATGGAGTGAACAAAATTTATATTGGTGATTATACTCAATTTGGACCAAATGTTGGTTTAATGAGTGGTAATCACGATTTATACGATTTCAGAATTCAAACCTCAGGGAAACCGATAATAATTGGTAAACATTGTTGGATTGGAATGGGTGCAATAATTTTACCTGAAGTAGAATTAGGAGATTTTACTATTGTTGGGGCAGGTGCAATAGTGACCAAATCATTTCCTGAAGGTAGATGTGTAATTGCTGGGAATCCGGCAAAAAAATTAAAAGATCTAGATTCTTCAAGTTGTATTTATTTTAAAACAGAAAATCCTTACATAGGGTATTTGCCGGCACAAAATTTTGAAGCTTTTAAAAATACACGATTGGATGTATAATGTGCGGAATTAGTGGAATCATATTAAAAAACAACGCTAAATCTGGAGAAACTATTATTCATAAAATGAATAATCGAATTGTCCATAGAGGTCCTGATGCAGAGGGTGTTTATCAGTTTGGGTATGTTGCCCTTGGTCATAGGCGATTATCGATTATTGATTTAACAGATGCCGCTAATCAGCCAATGCATAAGCATGGGTTAAGCATTGTTTTCAACGGAGAGATTTACAATTATATTGAGCTAAAAAAAGAACTGATTCAGAAAGGATATGAGTTTCAAACAAATTCTGACACGGAGGTTATTTTAAGTGCATATCATTATTACGGCAAAGCATGCACAAAAAAATTTAATGGCATGTGGTCATTTTTGCTTCTTGATGAAAATGCTTCGGAATTATTTGTCTCTCGGGATCAATTTGGTATCAAACCATTATATTTTTATCAAACTAATGAATTCATCAGTTTCGCTTCAGAAATAAAACAATTTTTAGCACTCCCAGATTTTGAACCTAAACTGAATATCAATGTTGCAGCTAACTTTCTAATAAATGGAGCTTTAAATCAACAACAAGAAACTTTTTTTAAAGGTGTAATTGAATTAAAGCCTGGTCAAAACATCATACTTAATACGACAACTTTTGATTTGAAATTTGAACATTGGTATAGTTTCAATAATTTTATCAATAGTAAAACATCCCTCACTTATAAAGAAGCAGTTGTTGAGTTCAACAAGTTATTTGAAGATGCAGTTAAAATTAGGATGCGTTCTGATGTAAAAGTGGGTAGTTGTTTATCAGGTGGAATTGATAGTTCTGCAATTGTTTGTAAAGTACATGATTTAAAAGAGACTATAGAAACAGTTACCTCATGTTATTTAGATGAAAAATTTGACGAACAAAAGTTTAGTGATATCGTTTCAGAAAATACAGGTTTTATTGCAAATAAAATTTACGGCGATTCAGAGGAAATAAATAGATTTGAATCTTTAAATAAATTGATTTATCATCAAGATCAACCTTTAATTTCAGGATCCCATTTCTCAGAATTTAATGTATTTTATAAGGCAAATAAACTTGGCTTCATCGTTATGTTAGATGGTCAAGGATCGGATGAATACTTAGGAGGATATCCTGAATTCAAAACGATAATTTTCAAAAGGCTTTTATATAATTTAAGATTAAAGGAATTTAAAAAATTCATAAATGAGGAAGCCAATCTATATCAAATAAAAGTAGCTTCAATTTTAAAAAGAGAATTAAAAACACTCTTTTATTTTCCTTTAACAGGGTTTATAAAAAAGTTGATTGGTAAGGAGCATTTGGAATACAATCATTTTATTAAAAGCACTTTCAAAAAATCAAAGCAGCATATAAAAAACTTTCAAGGCTTATCTATCCTTGAACTGGAAAAAACTAGTATTCCTTATCAGTTGCATTCCGAAGATAGAAATTCAATGTTGTTTTCAATAGAATCTCGACTTCCTTTTCTCGATTACAGACTGGTAGAATTCTGCCTCTCTTTACCAGATGATTTTAAAATAAGGAATGGATTTTCTAAAAAGATACTTCGTGATGCCATCGCCTCGCTTCCTATTGAAATAAAAGAAAGAAAAGACAAAATGGGTTTTGTTTCTCCCGACGAGGCTTGGGTAAAAGAAAATAGTACGTTTTTTCTGGAGAAATTAAAATTAGCATTAACTAAATACCAATTTATTACACAGATATTTATTGAACAGTTTAATCTTTTCTTGTTGGGAAAAAAGGCTTACGATCCCAAATTTTTCAGGGCAGTAAGTTTAGTTGTGTTTTGTGAGTTATTTGAAATGAAAGTGAAATGATTGCAATTATAAACTATAACCTAGGAAATCCTAAGTCAATCAAAAACATGTTGGGTTATCTTGGTGTAGATTCTATGATTAGCTCCGATCCAAATGAAATTGCTTTGGCCGACCGTTTGATTCTACCTGGGGTTGGCCATTTTAAACACGGTATTGAACAACTTGATATATTAAATTTATTTGAAGTATTAAATAAAGAAGTTTTAATAAAGAAAAAACCAATTTTGGGTATTTGTTTGGGTATGCAATTGATGACCAAACATAGTGAGGAAGGGGATTGTAATGGTTTGGGCTGGTTAGATGCTACAACCCGAAAGTTTCAAATAATTGATACGCTTAAAGTGCCTCACATGGGTTGGAATGATGTGCACTATAAAAAAGATTCCAAATTGACTGAGGATTTCAGTGCTGACCCAAGATATTATTTTGTGCATTCTTATCATGTTCAATGTAATCAAGAGGCAGATGTTTTAGGCACTACAACATATGGATACGAATTTGTTGCTGCATTTCAACATGAAAATATTTATGGCGTTCAATTTCATCCCGAAAAAAGCCATAAATATGGAATGGAATTATTAAGAAATTTCAATAAAATCTGATGAGCCTTAGGCCAAGAGTAATTCCTGTATTGTTGTTGCAAAATGGAGGTTTGGTAAAAACATATAAGTTCAAACAACCTAAATATGTTGGCGATCCCATAAATGCAGTTAAGATTTTTAATGAAAAAGAAGTAGACGAACTGTTGTTATTGGATATCAGTTGTAGCATCAATCAATCAGAGCCAGATTATAATCTGATTCATGAAATTGTAAGTGAAGCATTTATGCCAATTGGATATGGAGGAGGGATTAAAACGGTAGACCAAGCAAAAAAAATATTTGATTTGGGGATTGAGAAAATTATTTTAAATACATCGCTTCAAACCAATCCAGATTTGGTATCTCAAATCAGTTCTATATACGGCAGCTCAAGTGTAGTGGCTAACATTGATTATAAAAAGAACATTTTTGGTAAGCATAAAGTGTTTTTTAAAAGTGGCACAATCAAGTCTGAATTCAACCCTTTGGATTGGGCTTTGAAATTACAAGATGCAGGATCCGGTGAAATAATTTTAAACAATATTGACAAAGAAGGGACTTATAGCGGTTATGATATTGAATTGCTTTCCAATCTAAATAATAAAATAAAAGTACCTGTTGTAATATCAGGTGGCGCTTCTTCATTAGAAGATTTTAAAAATGCAATTCATGCGGGAGCTTCTGGAATGGCAGCTGGTAGCATGTTTATTTACAAACGTCCTCACAATGCTGTTCTAATTAACTATCCTTCTTTTAATGATTTTAAAAATTTATATAATTGACTGATTTTACTTACAGACAATGCAGTTTATCTGTAATGGATAATATCGCAGATCCTGATATCAAATTTGATGAAAAAGGGATTTGTAATTACTATTATGAATATAAAGAAGCGGAAAAGAATCAAGTTTTTTTTGGTGTTGAGCGTACCCATAAATACAATGAAATTATTTCCAAAATTAAATTTGATGGGAAGGGTAAAGATTACGATTGTATATTAGGCGTTAGTGGAGGTGTCGATAGCACTTATCTTGCCCTACTTGCAAAAGAAGCTGGATTAAGGGTTTTATGTGTTCATTTTGATAATGGATGGAATTCGGAATTGGCAGTAAAAAACATTGAAAATATCGTTTCAAAATGTGGATTTGACTTATATACGTATGTGATTGATTGGAATGAATTTAAAGATGTTCAACTTTCATATTTCAAAGCCAATGTTATTGATATTGAAGCAGTTACAGACATTGCTATTTTTTCTGCTTTAGATATGATTTGCAAAGAAAAAAAAATCAAACACATTATTGATGGTAGAAACGTAGTTACAGAAATCACCTTGCCAAAATCGTGGTTTTGTAAAAGTCATCCCAATTTAAGAGACATCCATGAAAAGTTTGGCAAACTAAAATTGAAATCTTATCCACTGATAGGCCCAATCAGAAGAAGAGTTGTTGCCAGGACAAAACCATTTGTTTCTTGGCCTTTACTTAATAATGTGGAGTACATAAAAGCGGATGCAAAAAAAAGAATTATAAAAGAACTCGAATGGCGTGATTATGGTGGTAAGCATTATGAATCTGTTTTTACCCGGTTTTATCAAGGATATATTCTTCCTCAAAAGTTCAAAGTCGATAAGCGAAAAGCCCATCTTTCAAATCTTATTTTTTCCGGACAAATGTCAAAAGAAGAAGCTATTGAAGAATTGAAACAACCCATTTATCCCGAAGATTTATTTCGTGTAGATTATGAATTTGTTTTGAAGAAATTAGGCTTTACCAATGAAGCTTTTCAGGAATACATAAAAGCGCCTCAGATTCCACATAATCATTATGACATGAGCCTTAGTATTTTCGATGAGGTTAAATGGCTAAAAAAAATAAAATCCATTTTTAAGAAATGATAAAATTTGCAATTATAGGTTGTGGCAGAATTGCACAACGTCATGCAGAACATATTGCTAAATTTGGTGAGTTAATTGCCGTTTGTGATATCGTATCTGAAAAAGCTGATACATTAGCCAATCAATATGGCGCAAAGGCATATTATGAAATCTCAGAATTGTTGTCTGCTGAAAAAGAAATTGACGTAGTATCAATTTGCTCTCCAAATGGGATACACGCTTTACACAGTATATTATCATTAAATGCAGGTTTCCATGTGCTTTGTGAAAAGCCAATGGCAATAAGCACTGCAGATTGTGGAAAAATGATTCAAGCAGCAGAAAAAGCAAATCGAAGATTGTTTGCTATCAAACAAAACAGATTTAATCCACCTGTGGCTGCCGTTAAAAAAATTATTGATGAAGGTCGATTGGGGAATATTCTAAGTATTCAGTTAAGTTGTTTTTGGAACCGAAATAATGAATATTATGAAAATTCCTGGAAAGGAACTGCGGATTTAGATGGAGGTACTTTATATACGCAGTTTAGTCATTTTGTGGATTTGTTATACTGGATGATTGGAGATGTAGACGAGGTATTTTCTTATACATCAAATTATATGCATAAAGGCATCATTGACTTTGAAGATACCGGTGTTGTTATTTTGAAATTTCAAAATGGTGTTTTAGGAACGATTAATTATACTGTAAATAGTTTTGAAAAAAACATGGAAGGTTCGTTAACCATCTTTGGCGAAAAAGGTACCGTTAAAATTGGTGGTCAATATCTAAATGAGTTAGAATATCAAAATATCGAAAATTACAGCATTACCAATTTACCAGAAGGAAACAAACCCAATCATTATGGAAATTATGTGGGTTCAATGAGCAATCACGATAAGGTATATCAAAATGTGGTAGATGTATTGTGTAATCAGGCAGCTATCAATACCAGTGCATTTGAAGCGATGAAGACAGTAGAGATTATAGAGAAAATTTATCAGTCAGCGAAAAAGAATAATCATGAATAATCCAATTTTATATAGCAGTCAAATTAAAGAAGTCGCCTTCGGTACTAATGTGAAATTGGTTGAACCTTTGAATATTTATGGATGTTCAATTGGAGATGATTGTTTTGTTGGCCCTTTTGTAGAAATACAAAAAGATGTTTTTATCGGAGCTCGAACTAAAATTCAATCCCATAGTTTTATTTGCGAATTGGTTACTATCGGTGATGATTGTTTTATTGGCCATGGCGTAATGTTTATAAATGACTTGTTTGAAGATGGAGGGCCTGCTAGGGGAGATAAAACAAAATGGAAATCTACACAGATTGGAAATAATGTTTCAATAGGTTCAAATGCTACAATTCTTCCTGTTCAAATTTGTGATGGATGTGTAATTGGTGCTGGAGCAGTAGTGACAAAGAATATAACAGAACCTGGTGTGTATGTAGGGAATCCGGCTCGTTTACTTAGAAAGTTATAAAATTATTTATGAAAATTCCATTTGTAAATTTAAAAAAGCAATACCTAGATATTAAATCAGATATTGATAATGCAATAGCTGAAGTTATTCAAGAAACATCATTTATTGGAGGAAAACACGTAAAGGAATTTGAAAAGAATTTCAGTGAAATTTATGGTGTGAAGCATGTAATCAGTTGTGCAAATGGAACCGATTCGCTTTATATAATCATGAAAATGCTGGGAATAGGCGTTGGAGATGAAGTGATAACTGCCGCAAACAGTTGGATATCGAGTTCCGAAACAATTACACAGACGGGAGCAAGGCCTGTATTTTTAGATGTTCATCCCGAATACTATAGTATGGATGAAACTTTGTTACGCAGAAAAATTACAAACAATACAAAAGCCGTTATGGCGGTTCATTTGCAAGGTCAAATGTGTGCCATTGATGCTATCAAAAAAATATGTGTGGAAAGAGGGATTTATTTAATTGAAGATTGTGCTCAATCTCATTTTTCTTTATTCGAAGGTTTAAGAGCAGGATTGTTCGGTATTGCAGCTTCATTTAGTTTTTATCCCGGAAAAAATTTAGGCGCTTATGGGGATGCAGGTTGTATTATCACAAATGATGATCTACTTGCCGAAAAATGTAGGATGTATGCTAATCATGGTGCTTTAAAAAAACATCATCATGTTATAGAAGGAATAAATAGTAGATTGGATGGACTTCAAGCCGCAATATTAAATGCTAAAATTCCCTACATCTTAGATTGGACGGCAAAGAGAATTGAAAAAGCTGAATTGTACAGAAAGTATCTTTCAGGAATAGAATCATTAATCCTGCCAAAGCAACGAGAAAATACTGTTCATTCTTACCATCTATTTGTTGTTCGTGCCAAAAGAAGAGATCAACTTGCGGAGTGGTTAAAATCAAAAGATATTGAAGTTGCTATTCATTATCCTACAGCCTTGCCCAATTTGCCTGCATATCAATATTTGAAATCAGAAAATGAGAAATACCCAATTGCTACCCAATTGCAAAACGAAATATTATCACTTCCCATTTATCCTGAATTGACAGAACAAGAGATTGAATATGTAGCAAATTCAATTAAGGATTTTTATATTAATGAAGCATAATTCAGATTTGACTATTCTTAAAAAAAAGGTTATTTTACTCATTTCCCCTCAACCTTGGGGAAGTTTATTCATCAGTAAAAATCATTACGCTGTAGAATTGGCTGAGACAAATGTTGTTTATTATTTATGTCCTGAACCCTTAGTAAAATCTTCATCAAAAAAAATTGAAATAAAGCCAATAGATGGGGTGCCTAATTTGTTTGTAATAGAACATAAATTATTTTTCTCTTTTAAAATAAAGTTTCATTTAAGAAGATTATTTCATTTCTTAATGCTCATTCAAACTAAAAGAATTTTAAAAAAAATAAATCGTAAAGTTGATATTGTTTGGTCATTTGATTTAGGTAATTATTTCCCATTTGCATTTTTTTCAAAAGTACCTATAAAAATTTTTCATCCTGTAGATGAACCTTTAAACAGAGACGCGATTTTATCTGCAAAAGGGGCAGACGTTATTTTTTCGGTTACTCAAGAAATTTTATCAAAGTATCAAAGCTATAAATTACCATCTTATTTTATAAATCACGGTGTTGAAGCATCATTCATTAAGTCGTCAAGCTTTTTTAGCCAACAAGATAAATTGCAAATCCGAGTTGGGTTCTCAGGTAATTTAAGGAGGAAAGACATAGATAGGAAAATCCTATTAACCATAATTAATGATAATCCAAATGTTCAATTTGATTGTTGGGGAGATTTCGCAAATCGAAACAATTTGAGGGATATTGAAAACAAAACAACAGACAATTTTATTAATAAGTTATTATCAAACAAAAATGTTCATTTGCATGGTTTGCTTAATCCAAGTCAACTCGCAGATGCATATCAACAGGTTGATGCTTTTTTAATTTGTTATGATGTTACAAAAGATCAAAGTAAAGGAACGAATTATCATAAAATACTCGAATTTGTTAGTACAGGTAAAGTCATTATTTCAAATAATGTAACTACTTATAAAAACTTTCCAGCGTTGGTTCAAATGGTAAATGAAAGAACAAATAACAAACAGCTTCCAACACTTTTTAATCAAGTAATTAACAATTTAAATCAGTACAATTCAATTGAATTGCAACAAAAAAGAGTTTCCTTTGCTTCTGAAAATACCTATGAAAATCAAATTAATCGAATTGATAATAATTTGAAGTCTTTATATCCAATATCCAAAAATCCATAAAATATGTGCGGAATAGCGGGCATTATTGGCCCAAACAATAATCAGTTTTCCATCAGCTCAATGCTCGAAAGAATAAAGCATCGAGGGCCTGATGGATTATTTTACTGGAGCGATAATAACATCGATTTGGCTCATGCCAGATTGAGTATTATTGATTTAAGTACTGATGCCAATCAACCAATGATTGATGAGGAGACAGGAAACGTGATTGTTTTTAATGGTGAAATATATAATTACATTGAGCTAAAAGAAGAACTAAAAAATAAATACAACTTCAAAACCCAATCTGACACAGAAGTATTACTGGCAACTTATCGAATATATGGTTTAGAAATGTTTGCGAAATTAAGGGGAATGTTTGCTTTTGCATTATTTGATCCTAAAATAAATAAAGTACTAATTGCGCGTGATCGTTTAGGCATCAAGCCTTTAATTTACCGTAAAATTGGTAATACATTTTTATTCGCTTCAGAAATTAAATCACTAATAAATCAAGGCGTTCCTGAGAAAGTAAATGAATTAAAAGTGTATGAGTTTTTGGCTGATGCGAGAATGGATGCAGATGAGCATACACTGTTTGAAGGGGTGAAACACTTGCTACCAGCACATTACATGTGGGTTGGTTTAGATGGAGAATCTACTGAACCAAAAACTTTTTGGGATTTCCCAGAATTGGGTAATCGAAAATTTGATGAAAATGCCAGACTCGAATTGATTGATACGATGGATGAAAATATAAAAATTCATTTGCGTTCAGACGTTCCCGTTGGTACTTTTTTATCTGGAGGCTTAGATTCTTCAACTGCAACTGTTTTTGCGTTGAAAAATATGAAGCAAGATAATCTTAATGTATTCTCAGCTATTCTTCCTTATTTCCATCCAGAAAATTCGTTGATAAATGAAATTGCAGATTCTGATAATAGAATAATAAAAAATGAACTGCTTTTATCTGGTGATCATTTTTTTGAAGATATACCTAAAGTTATTTATCAAAATGGGAGCCCGATTCTTGATGGATCAATGTATACACATTACAAATTGTGTAAATTGGCAAAAGATAAAAATATCAAGGTCTTGATTTCTGGTTCTGGTGGAGATGAATTATTTGGTGGTTATGAATCAATGGTTAATGCGCAACATGCAAGACTGCTCTATCAAAGAAGATTTATTAAATATTTTACAGAGCTTTTGAATTTCAGAAAAGCAAGAGAAAATAATACCTACTCACATCTATTTTTAAGAAGCAGTTATGAGTGTCTACCGGTGTCAGTTAGACGATTTGTGAAAAATACACAACTGCATCTTAAGTTTAAACATGTAACCATTCATCCTGATGTGCAGCATTATTACTACAATCATCCCGATCCTTTTGTAGCCAACATGCTTAATAATTATAAAAGCTGGACTGCACCCCATTTTTTACATTATGAAGATCGCAATTCAATGAATTTTGGCATTGAAATACGGGTGCCATTTTTTGATCATAAACTAATAGAATTTGTACTTCAATTTAACACAGATGATGTGATTAGTGGAAGTAGTAAAAGTATCATGCGCAAAACATTTAGAGGTATCGTACCGGATAAAATTTTAGATCAAAAAGGGAAATATGGTTTTCCATCACCATTAGATCATACCCTTCGTACCAATGAAATCGGTAAAGAAATATTTTTTGATAGAGCAGATAAAACGATGTTACTAGATCCTAAAAAAACAAAAAAACTAGGCACTGATTTTTACAATGGGAAAGCCGATTTAAGTACTTTTTGGCGCACGTTAAGTTATATGATTTGGTATCAATTGTATTTTGAAAACAATAAAATTCAATAATCTAGATGTTGTCCTCAGCACAAAACATTTTATATATTGGCAGTTTAAATCCTTCATCGAATTCATACATGCGATTTAAAACGTTGCAAAGTATGGGGTATAATGTGCATGGTTTAGATGTGGATCCTTATATTTTTGGAACCATTTGGATGCGTTTTCATTTTCATCTATGCTTTGGCCCTGGAATAGTTTCATTAAACAAAGAAGTAAAAAAGCAACTAGAGGAATTTAAACCTGATTTAATTTGGGTAGATAATAAACCGTTTTTAAAATCGGCTACTTTAAAGCATGTAAAAAATACATTTCCACAAACAAAAATCATCAATATATTAACGGATGATCCATTTGGTAAATTTCACTATGCTTGGAGGGTTATTTATAAAACTTTCAAATATTATGATTGCCATTTTGTTCAACGCGAAGAAAATATATCAGAGTTGAAAAAATGGGGAGCCAATCGAGTAGAAACTTGTTTCCGCTCTTTTGATCCTAATTTTCATCGTATTTTGAATGATCAAGAATTGGATTTAAATCAATATAAATCAGAAGTTGGATTCATTGGATCTTATGAGGAAGATAGAGAAGAATATATCGCATACCTCGTTCAAAATGGAATTAAGTTGACCATTACAGGTGACGGTTGGCCTTCGGGAAAGTATTGGAACCTTTTAAAAGAATGTTACACAGGGCCTTCGGTTTACGGTGATGAATATATTAAAAGGATAAATGGAATGTATATCGCTTTGCATTTTTTACGTAAAGCCAATAGAGACCAACAAGACAGTAGAACTTTTGAAATTCCCGCATGTGGAGCTTTTATGCTTGCCGAAAGAAGCCACCTTCATTTAAATTTTTTTGAAGAAGGAAAAGAAGCCGATTTCTTTACATCTAAAGAAGAGCTTTTAAAAAAACTCAAACACTATTTAATTAATAAATCAGACAGAGATAGAATTGCATTAGCAGGATATAATAAAAGTTATTCTGCAGGTTATGACCATAAAAGTAGATTAACTCATGTTATTGATTGCATTAATGCTGAAAAAAAATCACCAAAAAAACTCAAGCGAATTGTAGCAAGTATTTATATTGATCCAGATTTTTATCCGCCTACAATTAATGCTGTAATTAATTTATCTAATATTTGTGAAGAACTTGTTCTTGTTACAAGAAATCATGCTAAACTAGATTTCCCATATCCTGGAAATGTACAACTGGTAAAATTAGGCAAACAGATTTCTGTGCTTGAATCAGAACAGGCGAGTCTATTAAAAAAAATAAAGTCATTCTTAAGATTTACTGCTCGTTTAGTAAAAGAAGGATTAAATAAAAATACAGATGTTATTGTATTATATGATGCCATACCATTGTTATCATATTATATTTTTAAAAAGGCATTAAACACCAAAACCATTTGGTATCACAATCATGATATGCCCAATACGCATAATGTTAGAAAGTACTCTGTCGGATGGTTTGCAAGCAGATATGAGCATCAAGCAATGAAGGATATAAACTTATTTACCTTGCCTTCAGATGATCGATTGGCATTTTATCCAAAGTGGAAATCGATGGATCGTTACATCTCGATTCCAAATTATCCATCAATAAATGTGTACAAAAAAAACGCATCAAGTAAAGTTTTCAAAGATGAAATTAGAATTATTTTCCAAGGAACAATAGGAGAGGAGCATGCTTTAGAAGAATTGATTGATTTATTAAATGATAAAATTGAAGGAAAAAGTTTGCGATTGATTTTGAAAGGTAGTGTTCGTCCTAACTATAAAAAAACATTATCAAATCTGGCAGAAATGAAAGGTGTTTCTGATCGTGTTGAATGGGTTGGACTTGGCCCTTATTGTGAATTGCCTGCGCTTACAACCACATGCCACATTGGTATTGCAATCTATATGGGAACAGATAATGTAAGAAAAACATTAGGTACAGCGTCCAATAAAATATACGAATATGCGGCATCAGGCCTACCAGTAATTCTTTATGACAATGCTCAATTTAGAAAGTATTTAGAACATTATGATTGGACATTTTTTACAGATGGGTCTGTAACTTCTTTAAAAGCAATCATTCGGGAAATCGTGTTGAATTATAGTAAAATATCGTGCTCGTCAAGAGATAGTTTTGAAACTGAATTGAATTTTGAAAATAAATTTAATCAAGTGATAAGTTATTTAAACGCATCAATAAAATGCTGAAAAAAAGACTTGCCATAATCACAACACACCCAATTCAATATAATGCGCCCTTGTTTGAATTATTAACACAAAGGGGCGTAATTGAGATAAAAGTTTTTTATACTTGGGGTAAATCTGTATTAGAAAATAAATTCGATCCAGGTTTCGGAAAAATAATCAATTGGGATATAGATTTACTAAAAGGTTACCCATATACTTTTCTTCAAAATAAATCTCCAAATCCAGGTTCAATTCATTTTAATGGTATTGACAATCCCACAATCATTAACGAAATCGAATCTTGGAAAGCGGATGCAGTTTTGGTCTACGGGTGGAATTTCAAAAGCCATCTCAAATGTTTGCGATATTTTAAAGGGAAATTACCCGTTTATTTTAGAGGAGATTCTACAATGTTGGATAAAAATAAGTCAGTCAAATCTATATTACGTAGAATAATATTAAAATGGGTTTATACTCACGTAGACATTGCTTTTTATGTAGGTAAAAGTAATGTTGATTATTTTAAGAAACACGGTTTAAGAAAAAGTCAATTGGCTTTTGCACCTCATGCTATTGATAACAATCGATTTACGTCTAATGAAAAAACTAAGAATCAGGCGTTAGAAATTCGACATTCATTAAATATTAATGAATCTGATTTTGTATTTCTTTTTGCTGGTAAATTAGAGTACAAAAAGAATCCTGAAATATTATTAGAAGCTTTTATCTCAGCCTCATTCGACAAAAATATACACCTCGTTATTGTAGGAAATGGCGAATTGGAAACGATTTTAAAATCCAAATCAATTTCAAAAAATATTCATTTCCTAAACTTTCAAAATCAGTCTAATATGCCAGGTGTATACGAAATGGCAAATACTTTTATTCTGCCATCTGCAGGTCCCGGAGAGTCTTGGGGACTAGCTGTAAACGAAGCTATGGCAAATGGAAAATCAATAATAGTTAGTGATAAATGTGGATGTGCTCAAAATTTAGTTGTTCAAGGTTTAAATGGATTTGTTTTTGAATCTCAAAACTTTATTGAATTAAAACAGTATCTCATAAAAATGGTTGAACTGAAAACCAATGACAATGAAATGGGTGCAGCTTCTTTGGAAATAATTAAAGATTTCACTTTTGAAAAAATTGCTAAAGCATTTGAAAGTCAATTGATTTTAAATAGTTTAAATTAAATAATTTAATGTCTCAAGTTGTTTGCAAAATACCCAAAGCCGGATTGGGAAATCAATTGTTTCCTTTGATGCATGCCGCAGTATTTGCCAAAATAAATAACTTGCCATTAATCGTAATTGGTTATCATCAATTTAAAATTGGCCCTTATTTAAGGAGAGAAAAATCTAAACGCAAATACAAAGGTTTTTTCAAGTTTGAAAAAAATATAATTTTTGCTTTTTATGATGAATTAAAAGTAAAAAATATCATGAAAAATCGTGAAGTTGTTTATGAGCCACCATTAAATTTATCTGTAAATCAAAATATAACACAGGTGTTTTTTTTTGAAAAAATGCCCACTTATCATGATTATTTCATTCACTTAAAACCTCATCGTAGTTTGGTTATTAAATTACTAGGTGAATTGATATCTGAAAAAAATGCAAAAAAAATAAAAGATATAGCTCATCCAGAAATAGGGGTTCATATTAGAATGGGTGATTTTAGAAAATTAAACGTTGGAGAGGAATTTAAAGGAGGACATTTTAGAACTCCTGAAAGTTATTTTGTAAATATTATAAATGGAATCAGATCGTTAAATGATTTTGAAATGAATGTTGATGTTTTTACTGATGGTTATAGAAATGAATTTGAATCCATTTTTAATCTAAAAAATATCAAAATGGTAGAAGGAAATAACGACTTGGTAGACATGTTATTACTAAGCAAAAGCAAGATTATTGTCATTTCAACAGGTAGTACATTTTCATACTGGGCAGGATTTTTATCTAATGCGCCAATGATTATGCATCCTGATCATATACACGCTCGTATCAGAGATGTTGATGAATTGGGGTTGCTTTTTGAAGGAGGTTTTGAACAGGCAATGAATTGGCTTAAAATAAATAGGGTATGAAAAAAGAAACGATAAACAAAGCACTTCGTCGATTTGGGGTTGAATTACATGGTTTAGGATTTATTCAATCTCTAAAAAAATCAGACTTTCAACAAAATGCGTTTGACGTACAAAAAGAAATATTGTTGAGTGACCCGAAAGTAATTTTTGATATAGGTGCTAACAGAGGAGATACCGCAATCAAATATTCAAACTTATTTTCTGAAGCATCCATATATGCTTTTGAACCTTTTGTAGAAACCTTTAAAAAGCTTAATGATAATGTAAAGGGAATACCTAAAATTAGTACACATCAAATCGCCATTTCAGATAAAAAAGGAGAGACTGTTTTTTATAGCAATAAAAATGAGGATACCAATTCTTTATTGGCTTCTTCAAAAATAGGGCTTTCATCCGACGAACAAGTGAAAACAATTGGACAAATAAATGTAATTACAGAAACCATAGATGCATTTTGCTCAGATCAAAAAATCGACAGCATTGATATTTTAAAAATGGATATTCAAGGTGCCGAACTTTTGGCATTAAAAGGAGCTACCAAATTACTTGCAGAAAAAAAAATAAGGTTAATCTACACCGAAACATATTTTAGAAGACAATATAACAATCAGCCATTATTTCATGAAATCTCTGTGTTTCTTGCTCAGTATGGTTATTATTTACAAGATATTTATTCTCCAATTTATGGAAATGGAAGTATAGCTTGGTGCGATGCAATTTTTTTACCGGAATAAAATTTAAGACTTAGTTTTCTAATGAATGATTTGTTCAAAAAAGATGTGCCAATTGATTGGAGAATATTTTTTGGTATCGTATTATTTACCAAATTATTTTTTCCTGAGATTAGTTTATATAGTTTTTTTGCTTTAATGATTGCGGCTTATCAATTTATGCTTTTGTTTTATTCCATTGGATTTATTTTGCCCGTTAGGTATTTGGCAGGATCTCTTATGTGTGTACAAATGTTGGTAGGTCCTGCATTTGCTTATAATGGTCTTGATGAATATCAATTGGGTTTTTTGAAAATGCAAGTTGATGAAGTTGTATATTTTAGTTACGTAATTCCTGCTACAATTATGTTTCTGATTGGTTTGAGAATAAAATTCAATCGAAATGTTTCAGACGAATTTATTAATATCAATCAATTAAAAGAATATGTCAAATACAATCAAAAAACCATGTATTTTTTTATTGTTATAGGTTTTATTTCAAGTTTGGTTTCACCACTTTTTAGTTCAGAGATTGGTTTCGTTTTTACATTGTTTGGTTCATTTAAATTTATTGGATTATTTATGCTCATTCTTGGTGATAATAAATTAAAACCATTGAGTTTATTTGTTGTTCTGTCTTCAATAATATTGAGTTCTTTGGGAAACGCAATGTTTCATGACTTGTTGATATGGTTATTATTTATGGGTGCTGTTTTTTCTATAAAATATAAACCTTCCAATTATTTAAAATTGAGTTTAGCAATTTCCTTCGTCACCATAGCAATTTTCATTCAAATGCTAAAAGGAGATTATAGAGAAGCTACTTGGAATGCAGGAAAAGAAGGAGATTTGTCAACTTTTACTGCAACCACAAAAGCAAAAAGTGATAAAAATGAACTTTTTACATTTGAAAAAATAAAAGAAAGTAATATTAGAATCAATCAAGGCTTTATCATAACAAACATCATGAACAATGTTCCCGAAAAAGAAAATTATGCAAATGGAACAGAATTAATACAAATTTTGGAAGCAGCCATTTTGCCTAGGGTAGTTGCGCCCAATAAATTAAATGCAGGTGATCGGATTTTTTTTATGAAATGGGCTGGATTCCCCATCGCTGCAGGCACTTCAATGGGTTTAAGTTCAATGGGTGATGGTTATGTAAATTTTGGCAAATTTGGAGGTATGTTATTTATGTTTTTTTTAGGTCTTTTGTTTAGTTTTGTAATTTCCATTTTTTATAAACATAGTTTCGAATATCCAATTTTGTATTTATTTCCAACACTGGTTTTTTACTATCCAATGAGAGCTGATTGTGAATTACAAACAATTCTAGGACATTTGGTGAAATCTTGTTTTTTAATATTTGTAGTTATTAAAGTTTGGAAGAGTTATTTTGTTTTGAAAACAACATCTAATTGACCACCCTCATCTCCATACCCTGGTTCACACCAGCTTATCTTGCCGGAGGGCCCATTCAATCTGTTTACACATTGGTAAACAATTGCGAAGAATTGGATTTTAAAATAATTACCAGCAATTCGGATATTAATAATGTCTCATTAAACAATATCTCGGTTAATGAATGGACTGATTTCAATAAACACACTAAAGTTTTCTACGGCAATAAGCAGTTGTCTTTATTTAAACATATTTGGTTATTAAAATCAGAAAAATCAAATACTGTTTTTATAATTGGCATTTATTCTTTTAGGTTTACCATTTTGCCTATTTTGTTTTCACGCTCCGCAAACATCATCCTTTCTGCTAGAGGTATGCTTCATCCGCCCGCACTCCGTCAAAAAGGGTTTAAAAAGAAACTTTATCTTGCTTTTTTAAAACCTATATTGAAGTGGAAAAAAGTTTCATTTCATGCCACCGACGAAACAGAAAAATTACATATTCAATCTGTAGTGGGGAATCAAGCTAAGATTTGGGTGGCTCAAAATATTCCAAATATTCGGAAATCAAATGCTTTATTTAAGTCCGAAGGGGTAATCAATTTATTAACGGTAGCACTTATTGGACCGATGAAAAATTATCTACAAATTTTAAAATCTTTACAAAATTGCAAGCATAATGTTCAATACGATATTTGCGGGCCTATTTATTTCCCCGACTATTGGAATGAGTGTTTGAAAATAATAGAACAACTTCCTGCTAATATAAAAGTTGTTCATCATGGCCCAATTCCACCAAATCAATTAGATTCATTTTATACGAATGCGCATGTTTTCATTTGCCCCAGTCAAAGTGAAAATTTTGGTCATGCTTTATTCGAAGCGCTCAGTGCAGGAAAGCCACTAATAACCAGTAACAATACGCCATGGAACGATTTGCAAAAGAATAATGCAGGATTGAATGCAGAGCCAATTCCTGAGCAGATAAAAGGAGCAATAGATTTTTTTGCAGAAATGAATGAAACAGAATATACAAAATGGAGTAATGCAGCTACTAAATATGCAACTAATGCAATTGACATAACAGAAATTAAAAAATCCTATCATCAAATGTTCCATTTTAATGAGGGATAATCTTTTATTTAAAAGTTCAGATTTCAAGCAATTTGTCATTAAGTTTTTAGCTGTGTTTGCTTTTCTGTATTTTGGGACATTCTTCTGGATTGGTTTTGTTGCGCCTGGTAGTTATTATAGTGAGTTTGCAGCGAAACATTTAGATTATATAAGCGCTATTAAAACATCACTTTTAATTGGCACCAAAACATTGCTTTCATTTTTTGGTATTCAAACCGTTCAATTTAAAAATCACATTATTCGATTTGTAGATGGAAAAGGTGTTCGAATTGCCTACGATTGTGTTGGTTATGGCGTGTATAGCTTTTGGATTGCTTTTGTTGTTTCCAATAAATCACCATTTACTCGAAAACTAGTTTGGATAATATTCGGATTAATCTTGCTTTGGAGCATAAATGTTATTAGAATTAGTCTGTTTTTGGTTGCTGTAAATAAACATTGGAAAATGCCTTTGGGAATAAATCACCACGATTGGTTTACAATTGTTGCATATCTAGTTATTTTTTTAATGATATTTGCATTCGATAAATACAATAACAATAAAAAAATAAATAAATCAGTTTCCGAAAACCCTATTTAAAATTAAATTTTCTCTCATTAAATGAATATTATAGGAATTAACGCTTTTCATGCTGATGCTTCTGCGGCTATTTTTGTACATGGCAAAATGATTGCAGCAATTGAGGAAGAGCGTTTCAGAAGAGTAAAACATTGGGCGGGATTTCCAGAATTAGCCATTCAGTTTTGCTTAAATGAAGCCGGTATTGGTATTGAAGATGTAGATTATTTTGCTATCGGCAGGAACACTAATGTCAAGCTTTTTAAGAAATTTCTTTACGTTGCCAAAAATCCATTTGGAAATATTGGTGCAATTAAAGAACGATTAACCAATCGTAAAAAAGTTTCTTCTATAGAAAATCATTTGGCTCAAATGACTGGTTTATCAGCTGATATTTTTGCTGGCAAAGTAATTAATGTAGAACATCACAGAAGTCACCTTGCTTCGGCTTTTTTTCCTTCGCCTTTTAAAGAAGCCGCTTGCTTATCCATTGATGGCTCAGGTGATTTTTCTACTGCTATGACAGCTATAGGAAAAGACAATAAAATTGAAGTGCTTCAATCGGTTGATTTTCCACATTCTATTGGGTTATGTTATACCGCATTTACTCAATTGCTTGGCTTCCCGCATTACGGCGATGAATACAAAGTAATGGGCATGGCACCTTATGGAACACCAACATTTATGGACAAGTTGCAGGATGTAGTAAAACTTACAGATGATGGGTTATTCAAATTGAACCTGAAATATTTCAGAAGTGCAACCTCTGGTATTATTGATTATGGCGAAGATTTTATTCCCGTTGTGGCGCCTATGTATAGTGAATACATGATCGAAAAATTTGGGCAACCCCGCAAAAAAGATGAACCATTAACACAATCACATAAAGACCTAGCGGCTTCTGTTCAGAGAATGACGGAACAGGTTCTATTTCACATGCTCAATCATTTACATAAAAAAACTGGATTGGATAGTGTATGTATTGCCGGTGGTGTGGCACAAAATAGTGTAGCCAATGGTAAAATCACCAGAAACACGCCATTTAAAAACGTGTATATTCCTTCAGCTGGACATGATGCGGGAATATCTATGGGTGCTGGAATGTACACACATCATCAGCATTTAAATTTACCCAGAATTGAACCGATTTTTTCCGCTTATACTGGAAGTCATTTTTCAAATTCTGAAATAAAAGTAATTTTAATTGAAAAAAATATCAATTTCACTTTTGTTGAAGATGCCGATTTATATGATCAGGTTTCGGATTGTATGATAAATGGCGGCGTAATAGGGTGGATGAGTGGACGAGCAGAATTCGGACCTCGTGCATTGGGTGGAAGATCAATATTAGCAGATCCAAGAAGACAAGACGCCAAAGAATTGTTGAATTCGAAAATCAAAAGAAGAGAAAGTTTCAGGCCTTTTGCACCATCTATTTTAAAGGAATATGTTTCCGAGTTTTTTGAATTGGATGAACCTGTTCCATTTATGGAAAAAGTATTTCCAATAAAAAAAGAAAAGCAACAATTAATTCCAGCGGTTACTCATGTTGATGGTACAGGTAGGTTACAAACAGTAGATAAATCAATCGCACCAAGATATTATCAACTGATAGATACATTCAGAAAGAAAACGGGAATTCCGATTTTGCTTAATACTTCTTTTAATGAAAATGAACCCATTGTAAACACGCCCGAAGAAGCGCTTAATTGTTTTTTAAGAACAAATATGGATATGCTAGTTCTTGAAAATTATATCATCACTAAATAAAGAAGCATATCATAGAGAAATGAAAATTACAATTATAACAGTTACCTATAACTGCGAAAAATATTTGGAACAATGTATTCAATCTGTACTCAATCAAAGCTATAAAAATGTTGAATATATAATTGTAGATGGCAGATCTAACGAACACACAATCAATATTATAAAGAAATACGAGAATAGAATTTCGAAATGGATTTCTGAGCCAGATAATGGCATGTTTGATGCTTTAAATAAAGGAATGAAAATGGCAACAGGCGATATAATTGGTGTGTTGCATAGCGACGATGTATTTGCTTCGGATGATGTATTGGAAACGATAGCCAATACATTTCAAACCAATAATGTTGATACGCTTTATGGTGATTTGAATTATGTTTACGAAGAAGATATTTTTAAAATTTACAGAAAGTGGGAAGGCAAACCTTTTGACAGAAATTTATTCAAAACAGGTTGGATGCCAGCACATCCAGCATTTTATTTCAAAAGAGCATTACTTGAAAAATATGGTGATTATAAAATTGAATTTTATTCAGCGTCGGATTATGAATTCATGGCGAGGTTTTTATTTAAACATAACCTCAGCACAGTTTATCTTCCTAAACTAATAATTAGAATGCGCAAGGGAGGGTTGAGTAATAATAATTTTTTAAAAAGAATAGAAGCAAACCGAAATGATTATAAAGCGATGAAAGCAAATGGAATTCCGTTTCCATTATTTGTTTCTATATTAAAACCTTTGAGTAAATTACATCAGTATTATAAAAAATAATTTTTAAGATGTTCAGTTTTTTCAAGAAAAAAGTAGTTGAGGATATCAAGTTTTTTCCGATTAAAACGGATATGCATTCTCATATTCTACCAGGAATTGATGATGGATCTCCTGATTTGGAAACTTCTATTTTTTTAATAAAAGGG
>Ga0114967_10000367_pt1 | contig 38253 bp, 22 predicted proteins | sample M_130628_MF_Meta_FD_92639 | JGI IMG/M metagenome (GOLD analysis project Ga0114967, IMG submission 92639) | Freshwater microbial communities from Lake Montjoie, Canada to study carbon cycling - M_130628_MF_MetaG | ecosystem: Environmental > Aquatic > Freshwater > Lake | place: Lake Montjoie...
CGTTGAAGCATTTGGTTCATTGATTGTGGCAACTGGTATTGACTATTCTTATAATGGTAGTGGTGTAACATTCAAAGCACTTCCTCCAAATCAGGGTGGTAGTGGTGTTGCAAACCCATTATACGAAATTACGGAATTGGGTGGAGGTAGAATCTACTTTACATCTGGTAACGAAACTGGTGACTTTAGAATTGGAACTGGATTGAGTATTAATCAGGCAACTGGTACTCTTGTGGGTAGAACATTTAGTAAATCTCTATTCTCATTAGTAACTCCATTCTCATTAGCACTACAAATATAAAAAAAGAAAATAAAAATAAAAAGAAATGGCAGAAGTTTTTGTACCCTTAAATCGGTTTCAGTCAGTAGTAACAGGATTGACTGGAGAGCCCGATGAAATTTATACAACACCAGCAGGTGTATCATCGATTGTATTGTCTTGTCAAATTACAAATAATAGTTTGATAACACAACCTGTTACTATATTTGTAACATCAAATAAAGAAATACCTGTACCTGAATTTGGTAATGTATATAGTGGTAGTTCTTTTATAAGTGCCTCCGCCGGTCCTTTTGCTGTTAATGGAATTGAAACTTTGACTAGATTTAGTGGTAGTTTTGCTAGTGCATCTTTATTATTAAATTCAAATAGACAATTTTTAAGAAAAGAAATAGCAGCATATACTAATAATCAAAATAGTTTATCAGAAACCCCATTTACATTTATATCATCATACTTTGAACAAAACACATTAGATGATGTAGATGCAATAAAATATGATATAGCTAATAATACAACAATTAGAACAAATAAAGCAGCAAAAGCTTATTTTGATAAAAATGGTGTATCTGCAATTGATACAACTGAATATTCTGCATCTATATTTGCTTTAGATTATTTAAAAGTATTATCAAATCAAATTATAAAAAACGAATCTGTAACTGGTTCTGCACTTTCACCATTATTATTTCAAAGTGGAGTAACTCAATCAGTATTAAATGGATTTAATAAGGGAACAAACGCTCAAATTTCGGCATCTATATATGTAGTTAATAGTTTAGTGGATGTTATTAAAAAAACAATCGAAGCTCCTGTTTTTGTAGAACAAGAAGCTGTGAGATTGGTGACGAACGTAACAATACCAGCAGCTGATTCACTTTCACCGGTAGTTTCGGGTAAATTGGTATTAGAAGAAACGTATGGTTTCATAGTATCCGGCTCATCTCAATTAACTGTAGTTCTTTCTTTGTTAGAAAGTGCAAACGAATAACGATATATATCTTCTATTAATATTTATAGTTGATTTTTGATATTTATAAAAAAGCTGGAAAGTAACGCATGGCAATTAGTAATCTATTAACGGGTAGGGTAAGGGTAATTTCACCCAAAAATGTAACGGAAGACAGATATCAGTTCATTGATTTATCTCAAGTTGAACCGAATTTCGGTGTTCCAAATTTCTCTGCTTCACTTTCTGGTTCTCCGGCGATATTAGTATCGGATGACCAGGGTAATAGAGGATTTGTAAGAAGTTTGGATTTAGATAGAGCGACTGGTACATTTACTGGCTCTTTCACCGGTTCTTTTACCGGCTCTTACTTTGGAGATGGTAGAGATTTAGTTAATTTACCTGTATCAAAATTCATAGCAAGTGGTTCGGCAACTGCATCTTTTGTAAGCGGAAATTTATTAGTTAATACAAATACTAGAATTCAAGGTAATTTAATAGTTGATAAATCTATTTTTGCTGAACAAATTATTGTAAATATAGTTTCATCGTCAATAGTATTTTCATCAGGCTCAAATATATTTGGTAATGTAGACCAAAACATACAACAATTTACAGGATCTGTAAGAATACAAAGTGAATTAATTGGTAACAATATTACCGGTTCTTCATTTACTGGTTCATTTACTGGTTCATTTTTTGGAGATGCAAGAGATTTATTTAATTTACCACAAGCTACTAGATTAGCAAGTGGTAGTGTAACAGCATCGGTAGCACCAAATACTGGATTTGTAGTAACATCAATAGCGAGTGGTTCTAAATTTACTGGTTCACTTTTTGTAAGTGGTAATGTTGTAATACCATCTGGAAGTGGATTCTTTAGTGGTAGTGGTGAAGGATTATTTAATATTCCATTATCAGCACTTAATATTGATTCGCTAGTGGCTACTAGAATAGCTAGTGGTTCGGCAACGGCATCAATCGCACCAAATACTGGATTTGTAGTCAATACTTTTTCTACATTCCAATTCGGAGTTTCGGCATCTATGTTTAGTGGAAGTGGTAGAGGTTTATTTGATATTCCTCGTTCCGCATTAACTCCTGATGCTTTAGTGGCAACATTGATAGCAACGGGAAGTGTAACTGCTTCGGTTAGTCCAAATGAAGGATTCAAAGTAATCTCATTGGCAAGTGGTTCACAATTTACTGGTAGTTTATTTGTAACCGGTGGTAATATAAGAGTGGCAACCGGTTCATTTTTTAGTGGTAGCGGTAAAGGATTATCTGATATTCCTCGTTCTGCATTAGCACCGGATGCATTATTGAGTACTTTAATAACAAGTGGTAGTGTAACAGCATCTGTATCTCCTAATTTTGGATTTAGAGTAGTTTCAATTGATAGTGGTTCTCAATTCACAGGTTCACTTTTTGTAAGTGGAGCTAGAGGTATCGAACTTGCATCTGGTTCATCTTATTCTGGTAGTGGAGATAGACTATTTGATATACCGGTATCAGCTCTTAGAGATTTGGACCTTACTAAAATTAGTAGTGGTTCGGCAACAGCATCAATTTCTCCTGATAAAGGATTTGTAGTTAATACATTCTCTACATTTAGTGGAAGTATGATAATATCCGCATCAGCTGCGTATTATCCATCGGCATCTTTAAATAAAGTATTTAATGTAACCAACACTGGTACTGGAAACTATGTATTTAATGGTGATACCGCAGTAGCTAATCCTACAATAACGTTAGTAAGAGGAGTAACCTATACATTTAATATAAACGCATCCGGTCACCCATTTTGGATTAAAACGATTGCTGGCTCTACTTCTAATAATGCATATAATGATGGTGTAACTAATAATGGTGAAGACGTTGGAACAATAGAGTTTGCTGTATCATACGATGCCCCATCAACACTATATTACAATTGTGAATACCACATATCAATGGCGGGTACAATTAATGTAGTAGATGCCTTTTTACAAAGAAGACCAGAAGTTTTAATTATTGGAGATGTAATCGTAAGTGGTAGTTTAAACGTAAGCCAACCGGCAATATTTAAATCAACCATTACCGCATCGATGTTTAGTGGTAGTGGTAAAGGTTTATTTGATATTCCAGAATCGGCATTATCATTTTCACCATCTAGAATAGCAAGTGGAAGTGTAACCGCATCGGTATCTCCTAATTTTGGATTAAAAGTAGAATCACCTTTAAGTGGTTCTCAATTTACTGGTAGTGTTGATATAAGTGGAAGTCTTAGAGTATTTAAAGTTTTTACTAACGAAGTAAGTGGTTCTGATATTAGTGGTTCGTTTCAAGGAGATGGTAGTAGATTAACAAATATCACCGTATCACCACAAGTAGCAACAAAAATTGTTTCTGGTTCGGTAACTGCATCGGTTTCACCTACTACTGGATTTATTGTTACATCTGCAGAATTTGGTTCTACTTTTAGTGGAAGTATTACTTTAAGTGGAAGTTTATTTGCAAATGGAAATATTTCAATTACCTCTGGTTCAGTTTATTCTGGTAGTGGTAGAAATTTATTTGATATTCCAGAATCTGCTCTTTCATTTTCTCCAAATAAAATTGCATCTGGTAGTGTAACTGCATCCGTATCACCTGATTTTGGATTAAAAGTAGAATCATTACAAAATGGTTCTCAATTTACCGGAAGTTTATTTATAAGTGGAGCTGGTGTATTTTTGAATTCTGGTTCATTTAGTGGTAGTGGTAAAAATCTTTTTGATATACCAATATCAGCACTTTCTAATTTAGATACTTCAAAAATATTTAGTGGTAGTGTAACTGCATCTATTTCTCCAAATAAAGGATTTGAAGTATTCGCCGCAGTATCAAAGTTTTCCGGTTCAATATCAGCATCAGTATTTAGTGGTTCTGGTAAAGGTTTATTTGATATACCACAATCCGCATTATCATCTGAAGTATTTAGGATATCAAGTGGTAGTACAACTGCATCCGTATCTCCTAATTTTGGATTTAGAGTACAATCTTTTGAAAGTGGTTCTGATTTTAGCGGAAGTATTAGAATAGATTCATCTTCATTCATATACGCAGAAGGTACGTTTTTAAGAAATATTCCTCGTAATGCATTGACAGAAGAGGCTTTAATATCTACCGAAATTAAAAGCGGTAGTGTAACAGCTTCAGTTAGTCCCAATTTCGGATTTAAAGTAATATCAGCTGAAAGTGGTTCACAATTCACAGGTTCATTATTTGTAACTGGTGGTTATATTAGAGTAGCAACTGGTTCATTCTTTAGTGGTAGTGGTGCTGGATTATCTGATATTCCTGAATCAGCATTATCATTTAAAATTAATAGAATTGCTAGTGGTTCGGTAACGGCATCAATATCACCTGATTTTGGATTAAGAGTAAATACATTTTCTACAATTAGTGGTAGTTTTATAGCATCATCATCGGCAAGACCAATACCTAATTATGAAATAGATACTACATTTATTGTAACAAATGAGGGTAGTGGTCTTTATAATATTAGTAATAGATTAGTAAGTGGTTCAAATCCAACTTTAACTTTAGTTAGAAATGTAAATTATACATTTAGTGTAAATGCAAGTGGACATCCATTTTGGATTAAGACTGTAAATAGTACAGGTACAGAAAATAACTATGGTAGTTGGGTAATGAATAATGGTGATGATGTTGGTAATATAACGTTTTTAGTTTCCGGTAGTGCACCCGATACCCTATATTATAATTGCCAATTACACTCATCAATGGCGGGTACTATTAACGTAGTAGATGCACTATACGTTCCAGCTGAAATAAAATTAATTGGTGAAACAAAAGTTATTGGAAATGTTACGGCATCAATGTTTAGTGGCAGTGGTAAAGGATTGTTTGATATTCCAATAGCAGCAATATCTGGCGATACTGTTAGAATTGCCAGTGGTAGTGTAACAGCATCTGTATCACCTGTATTTGGATTTAGAGTAGCATCATTTGTAAGTGGTTCGGATTTTAGTGGTAGTATTAGAATTGATTCATCATCTTTTATTTATTCCGAAGGTACGTTTTTAAGAAATATTCCTAGAGCAGCATTAACTGAAGATGCATTGGTATCTTCTGAAATTAAAAGTGGTAGTGTAACTGCCTCGGTTAGTCCAGATTTTGGATTTAAAGTAACAACTCCGTTTACTTCTTCACTAACACAAAATAATGTATTTAATGTAACAAATAACGGAAGTGGTGAATATGTTTTTTCTGGAGCAGCAAGTGGTTCAAATCTTACATTAACGTTATTTAGAAATACTAATTATATATTTAACATTAATGCAGTTGGACATCCATTTTGGATTAATTCAGCTAGTGCACTTGGTGTTACAAATGGATACAATAGTTGGGTAACAAATAACGGTGAAGATAATGGTACAATACAATTTTTAGTATCAGGCTCTGCACCAAGCACATTATATTATAATTGCCAATTGCATTCAAGTATGTCTGGTAGTATAAATGTAGTTGATGGGGTATTACCTAATTATTATAGTACACAAAAGGGGTCACGTTTAACTGGTTCTGTTGATATAAGTGGAAGTTTATTTATAAATGAAATAAGTGGTGGTTTATTTTTAGCATCATCCTCAGCATATTATGGTGAGGGTACATTTCTAAGAAACATTCCTCGTTCTGCGTTGACAGAAGATGCGCTTGTTAGTACGGAAATCAAATCCGGTTCGGTAACTGCATCTGTAAGTCCAGATTTTGGGTTTAGAGTACAAACAAAAGCTACTGGTTCTCAAATAGGTTCACAATTTACTGGTTCAATTGATATTAGTGGTTCGATAAGAGCATTTGCATTCATAGGGGATGGTTCACAAATAACAAACGTACAAGCTGCAGCATCACCTTTAATAGCAAGTGGGTCTGCAACTGCATCGGTAGCCAGCGGAGATATATTCGTAGTAACAACGGGAGCAACCGGAAGTGGACAGAATGTACAATTTGGTTCTAAATTTACCGGTTCGGTTGATATAAGTGGTAGTATCAAAGCTCAATTTATATTAGGTGATGGTAGTTTTATAACAAACGTACAAGCCGCAGCAGCTCCATTCATTGGTAGTGGTTCGGCAACGGCATCAGTTCAAAGTGGTAATTCATTTGTAGTAACAACTGGAGCAACTGGTTCAGCTATTGGTTCTAGATTTACTGGTTCAATTGATGTGAGTGGTAGTATCAGAGCATTTTCATTTAGTGGAGATGGTTCTCAATTAACTAACGTACAAGCATCTGCAGCTCCATTGATAGCAAGTGGTTCTGCAACGGCATCGGTACAAAGTGGAATACAATTTGTTGTTACAACTAAAGGAACTTTTTCTAGCGTAGGTTCTAATTCTGGTTCTTATTATGGTTCTATATTTACTGGTTCAGTTAAAATTAGTGGTTCAATATCTGCATCTCGTTTTGATGGAGATGGTGGTGGTTTATTCAACATCCCAGCATCGGCATTAGAAGATTTACAATTAGATAGAATTCAATCTGGTTCTGGTAGAGCAATTATAGACCCAAATAAATTAGATGTAAACGTACCAATAACAGCAGCACTTTATATAGGTGATGGTGGTGGATTATTTAACATTCCTGCAAACGCATTACAAGACCTTCAATTAGATAGAATCATATCTGGTTCTGTTCAAGGTGTAATATCACCAAATAAAGGATTAGAAGTAAATACATCTGTAAGAATATTCTCTGGTTCATTAACTGTGAGTGGAAGCGTGTTTGTGAGTGGTGGAAATATGGTACTGCAAAGTGGTTCTAGATATGTGGGAGATGGTAGTGGCTTAAGTAATATTAATATAGCTAACTTATCGTTTGAAACATTCTTATTAAAGAGTGGTAGTGTAACTGCATCAATTTCACCTGATAAAGGATTTGTAGTTAATACATCTTCATTCTTTTATGGAGAAATTTTTGTACAAGACAAAGCGAGATTCACTAACGTAACGGCTAGTGGTATTATAAAATCTCAATTATTTACTGGTTCTTTCTTAGGTACATATAATTTCCAAGGTGTAGGACCTACTGCATCGGCAGAATACCAAATATTAAGATACAATGAAACTCAGGGTTATTTTGTTCCACAACCGGAAACATCATTAACTGAAACTGTATCATTTAATAATGTAAGTGATTTAACAATTGTACATAATTTAGATATTCGTTACCCAATAGTTCAGGTATACGCTACTGGTTCGGAAGACCAGATTATGGCTGGTACTATTAAATCAATTGATAATAATACAATACAAGTTAAATTTGCTGGATTAACTTCCGGACACGTTGTAATTGGTAGTGGTGGTTCTTTGATAAGTGGTACAATTGGTGGAGATAGAGTTTTTGGTGAGGTTTTATCAGCATCATTTGCTAGAAAGGCCTTATTAGCAGATGCGGTGACTGGATTTGATTCAGCATCATTGGTATCGTTATCTGCATCGTTGGCAAATGCAAATGCGTATGTGAGAAATGACCAAACTTCCTCAATGCGTGTATTTAGTGCAGTGAGTGCATCTTATGCATTAACAGCTTCATACGCATTAAATGCAGGACAAGGTGGTGGTACTGAATTATTTATATACCAAACTAGTTCATTAGTAAAAGCACAAGTAGGAAAAATTCATTTTACTGGTTCTGGTGTTGATGTAATAGCATCTGGTTCAGATGGTGTATTGGTAAGGATATTAGGTGGTGGTGGAAGTGGTGGTGGTTTAGGTGATTTACTTAGTTCACAAACTTCTTCAATGTTGGTGGGTACTGCATCATTGGCGTTCACTGCATCATACGCTCTATACGCTTTAAATGCGGAAGGAGTAAATACTGCATCATTCTTACAAGTAAATAAAGATAGTAATATCAATGCATCTCTTACAATTAGTGGTAGTTTGGGTGTTAGTGGTAGTGTATTTTTAGGAAATTTAATATCGGGCTCAGCTGAAGACGTAGTTGTTTGGAATTCTACAAATAAAAGATTAGAAAGAAGAAATATAGCAGGTGTACAAGGTTCATCCGGTACATCTGGTGCATCGGGTACAAATGGTTCTGAAGGAACTTCGGGTACATCAGGCACATCAGGTACTTCCGGAACTTCGGGAACCAGTGGTGTGGATGGTACATCGGGTACTTCAGGAACATCCGGAACTTCGGGAACAAGTGGTGTAGATGGAACTTCGGGTACTTCAGGTACATCGGGAACTTCGGGTACATCAGGAACATCAGGAACATCAGGAACATCAGGAACATCTGGAACTTCTGGTACATCCGGTACAACCGGTAGTGAAGGAACATCAGGAACATCAGGAACTTCTGGAACTTCAGGAACATCTGGTACATCCGGTTCATCGGGAACTTCTGGTTCATCGGGAACTTCTGGAACATCCGGAACTTCTGGAACATCAGGAACTTCTGGTACATCTGGAAGTGGTGGTACATCGGGAACATCTGGCACATCTGGAACATCAGGAACTTCGGGAACTAGTGGAACTTCTGGTAGTGGCGGTACATCAGGAACTAGTGGAACATCTGGTAGCGGAGGTTCATCGGGAACTTCTGGTAGTGGTGGTTCATCTGGAACATCTGGTAGTAGTGGAACTTCTGGCTCATCCGGTTCTGCAGGTAGTGGTGGTACTGCGGGAAGTAGTGGAACTTCGGGTAGTACGGGTACCGGTGGTTCATCGGGAAGTAGTGGAACTTCAGGAACTTCAGGAACATCTGGTACAAGTGGTGGAACTGGTACATCAGGAACTTCTGGAACATCTGGAACATCTGGTAGTAGTGGAACTTCTGGTATAGATGGTACATCGGGAACTTCCGGAACTTCTGGTAGTAGTGGAGAGGCTGGAACTTCTGGTTCATCGGGAACATCAGGAACATCGGGAACTTCAGGAACATCTGGAACATCTGGAAGTACCGGTTCTGATGGAACTTCAGGTACATCAGGAACTTCGGGTACATCAGGAAGTGAAGGTTCTTCTGGTACTTCAGGAACTAGTGGAACTTCAGGAACAAGCGGAACATCTGGAAGTTCTGGAACAAGCGGAATAGATGGTACATCGGGTACATCAGGTACATCAGGTACTTCTGGTACTTCAGGTACTTCGGGAACTTCTGGTAGTAGTGGAACTTCTGCTACATCAGGAACTTCTGGTAGCAATGGTACATCTGGAACTTCTGGTACTTCAGGTACTGATGGTAGTGAGGGTACTTCGGGAACTTCGGGAACTTCTGGTACAAGCGGTACGAGTGGTAGTGATGGCACAAGTGGCACATCGGGAACTTCTGGTACAAGCGGAATTGGAACGGATGGTACATCTGGTACATCAGGAACTTCTGGTATAAATGGAACATCGGGAACTTCCGGTAGTAATGGTACATCAGGAACATCGGGCACGAGTGGCACTAATGGTAGTGAAGGTACAAGTGGCACGAGTGGTACATCCGGAATTAATGGTACAAGTGGAACTTCTGGTACTTCGGGAAGCGATGGTACTTCGGGAACTTCTGGTTCAAGTGGTACTAACGGAACTTCTGGAACACCAGGAACTTCTGGTATAAATGGAACTTCGGGAACATCTGGAACATCCGGTAGTGATGGAACTTCGGGAACATCTGGAACTTCTGGAACTTCTGGAACTTCGGGAACATCCGGAGTAAATGGAACATTCTTTGGAAGTAGTGGAACATCTGGTATAGATGGGTCATCTGGGACATCTGGAACTAGTGGAACTTCGGGAACAAGTGGTACATCAGGTATCAACGGTACATCCGGAGTAAATGGAACATTCTTTGGAAGTAGTGGAACTTCAGGTATAAATGGAACATCGGGAACTTCAGGTATAAATGGAACTTCAGGAACATCTGGTGTATCCGGAACTGATGGAACATCTGGTACATCAGGACTGAATGGAACATTCTTCGGAAGTAGTGGAACTTCAGGCACATCTGGTTCAAATGGCACTAGTGGTACTTCTGGTACATCTGGTGTATCGGGAACTGATGGTACAAGTGGTACATCGGGTGTTAATGGTACGTTCTTTGGAAGTAGTGGTACTAGTGGTGAAAGTGGTACATCTGGAACTTCTGGTAGTAGTAGCACGAGTGGAACTTCAGGAATTTCAGGAACATCCGGATTAGATGGAACTTTATTTGGTAGTAGTGGAACTTCGGGAACTTCTGGTCTTGATGGTTCTTCTGGAACTTCTGGAACTAGTGGAACTTCAGGAATATCTGGTACATCTGGATTGGATGGAACTTTATTTGGAAGCAGTGGAACTTCAGGTATATCTGGCTCAGATGGCACTTCAGGAACTTCAGGAACTTCGGGAACATCCGGAACTTCAGGAATATCTGGTACATCTGGATTAGATGGAACTTTATTTGGTAGTAGTGGAACTTCTGGAACTTCAGGAACATCTGGTACATCGGGTACATCGGGAACTTCTGGAACTTCTGGAGTTTCTGGTTCATCCGGAGTAAATGGAACTTTCTTTGGAAGTAGTGGTACATCAGGAACTTCTGGTATAAGTGGTACTTCTGGTTCTTCGGCAACCGATGGAACATCCGGAACTTCAGGAATATCTGGTACATCTGGAGTAAATGGAACATTCTTTGGAAGTAGTGGTACATCTGGTACTTCCGGAAGTAATGGAACTTCTGGTTCCTCAGCAACCGATGGAACTTCGGGAACTTCTGGTTCTTCTGGTACATCTGGAGTAAATGGAACTTTTTTTGGAAGCAGTGGAACTTCTGGAGCACAAGGAACTGGTGGGTCTGGTGGTTCATCTGGTACATCCGGTACTAACGCACCAGGATTTAGTAGTGGTACATCGGGTACTTCAGGAATAAGTGGTACTAATGGAAGTGCTGGTACTTCGGGAACAAACGCGCCAGGATTTAGTTCTGGTACATCGGGAACATCTGGACAAACTGGAACATCTGGTACTAGTGGTACAAACGCACCTGGATTTTCATCTGGTACATCTGGTACATCTGGTATAAATGGAAGTTCTGGTACATCTGCATTAGGAGTAACATCCGGAACATCTGGTACAAATGGGTTTCCACTAAATGGTGCGACTAATAATGGATTACTCACATATCAGGATGTTCCTACACAAGCAAATGTTGAAAGTAATTTAACATACGATGGTTCTACGTTAACAATAGTTGGTAATACAACTCAAACAGGTGATATTACATTGACCGGTGGATTGGATGCCAGTACATATTTGGAAGCAACATCGTATAGAGAAATTTATAATAATTTAACAACCGGCGGTAGTGTTGCAATAGATTGTTCAACTGCAAATAATTTTAGAAGACAATTTAACGCAACAGCCACAGTAACATTTACCAACGTACCTGCTGGTAAAGCATTTGGATTTACATTATTAACTGTAAACGCTGGGGCATATGTAATTACATGGCCGGCAACGGTTAATTGGGCAGGTGGTATTCAACCTGTATTAACATCATCCGGTGAAGATGTATTAGTATTTTATACATTTGATGGTGGAACAAATTGGTATGGATTTACAATAGCTAAAAATTTAAGTTAATATTATGGGAATAGCAAGAAGACTAGCAGAATCAGATTCAACACAAGCATTTCCGTTTGTGTTTCAAATTACAACCACATCGGCTAATACTGTATTTACATGTCCAATTACTGATTATGGTGGACTTACTCCACAATTGAATATAAATTGGGGAGATAGTAGTTCATCGCCGTTGATAACTTCATCATCTTCGGTAGATAGAATACATACATATGTTTCAGCTGGAACTTATACAGTTACTATTAGTGGATTTATGCCAGGATTTCAAGTTAATAATAATGTAGGAATAAGAAGTTTAATAACAAGCATTGTACAATTTGGTACAGTAGGATTGAGGACATTAAATTTTTATGGGTGTATAAATATAACCTCTATACCAAGTAGTGCATCATTAAGTGCAGTTGGTGGATATGATGGCTTAAATGAAATATTAAGTTTTTCAAATTTTATGAATGGTACATCTATAACATCCATACCGGCAGATATATTTGATTTTTCACCCAACGTAACATCATTTGCTAGTGCATTTGCAACAATTAATACAATATCAACTGTACCAACTGGATTATTTGATATTGCAGTAAATGTATCATCTTTTGCATCTTGTTTCTTTGCTTGTGCGAATTTAACTTCCGTACCATCAACTATATTTGACCTAAATATAAATGTAACAAGTTTCTCTGGTACATTTAGAAATTGTAGAGCATTAACAAATGTATTACAATTTACATTTAATACAGCGGTAACAACATTTTCACAAGTTTATAATATGAGTTCAACTTCAAATGCTTTAGTAGGCACTGCACCTACGTTGTGGTTAAGAACTCCAACGCCAGCTGGAACTGCTGCATTTAGAAATTGCACCGGTTTATCAAACTTTGCATCAATACCACCAACATTTACTTAATATGTATTTACGAATTATAAATAATGAAATCAGTTATCCTTATACAATTAAGGATTTAAAAGCTGCGCATAGAAATATTACATTCCCAAATGAAATTGGAGAAGAAACTATGACTCAATTTGGTTTATATGAAGTTGGACAAACTCCAAAACCAAATGATTATACAAAAAATATTACCGAAGGAACTCCTGTTTTAACGGATGGTGTATATTATCAAAATTGGATTCAAACTGGCGCATCTCAAAGTGAAATTGATTATAGATTAGAAAACCAATGGTTTATTATTAGAGAAACTAGAAATGAATTATTGGCAGAATGTGATTGGACACAATTGGCAGATATACCAACGGAAACAAAATCAATTTGGTCTGAATACAGACAATCTTTAAGAGATATTACATCTCAACCTAATCCATTTAATATAACTTGGCCGGTTAAACCCTAAAAGAGAAAATATTTATATTTATACCTATAACAAAAAGCATATAGATATAGATGATTATACATAGTCCAATATTTTCGGGTTCAATCACACAGGCATTATCTGCTTACGCAAATTTAAGTGGTTCATTTACCGGTTCTTTTAAAGGAACTATCGATGTTCAACAAGCAACATTTACTAATCTTATTGTAGGTAATAGTTTGGCAGTAAGTGGTTCTATAACAATGACTGGCTCAATGAATTTAACGGATGGTGGATATTTAGTAGACGGAGTTGATGTATTAGATTCATCTATTGCATTTGCAATAGCATTAGGATAAAAAATAAAAAGAAATGGCAAACGCATTTAAAAATAGTATAGCGGGTTCAATTGGAACAACAGGTGTGAAAATATATGAAACACCTGCGGCAACTTCAACAACTGTAATTGGGGTTGGTGTAGCAAATGTAAGCACAAATAATATATCAGTTAGTGTAATGGTTAGAGATACATCGGCTAATAAATGTGTTTACGTTGTAAAAGATTCTTTAATTATACCCGGTAGTACTAATGTGTTGGTAGGTGGTGAGCAAAAGTTAGTTTTGGAAACAGGAGATTTTCTATCAGTAACATCATCGTTAGCCAATTCAGCAGATGTAATTGTTTCGGTATTGGAAATAACATAAAAGTTGTAATTAATGGAATATTTAGGTGGTAACCCAAATGGTTTAAATCAACAAACTAAAGATAAAATTTCTTTATTTGTAAGTGGAAGTAGTGTAGCTAATTTTTCATCTCATTCAATAGATGTGGGTGCAAATTTTTCCGCTTCTGCAATACAAACATCTTTAATCGGGTCACCAACAAATTCGATTCAAATAAATTCTAATGTAAAAATTAGTGGTTCAATTACTTCTTCACTTTTTATTGGTGATGGCGGTGGTTTGTTTAACATTAATGCAGCGGCAATTGGGGATTTAGATAGATTAAAATCAGGTTCGGCAACTGCGATAATTTCTCCAAATAGAGGGTTAGTAGTTAATACTGATTTAACTGTAGCAGGTACAATAAATGCAACTGAATTAAAAGTAACTTATATATCATCATCAATAATCTACGCAAGTGGAAGTAACAAATTTGGTGATGCACAAAATGATAAGCAAGAATTTACTGGTAGTGTAGGAATTACGGGTTCATTATCATTTGGAATTGGTTCACTAAAATCAGATATAACAACCGATGAGGTATTAGTTTATAATTCATCAACAGGTAAAATTGGTATAAAAACAGCAGCGGCAACTTCTGGTACATCGGGAACATCGGGAACATCTGGTACTACTGGTTCGGAAGGAACTTCTGGTACATCAGGAACTTCTGGTACATCGGGTACATCAGGAACTTCAGGAACATCTGGTAGTGGAGGAAGTAGTGGAACTAGTGGCACATCGGGAACTTCTGGAACATCAGGTACTTCTGGAACTTCTGGTAGTGGAGGAACTTCGGGAACATCTGGCACTTCTGGAACATCGGGAACATCAGGAACAAGTGGAACTGATGGAACTTCTGGTTCAGGAGGAACATCTGGAACATCGGGAACTTCAGGTACATCCGGAAGTACGGGTTCATCAGGAACATCCGGTACATCTGGAAGTTCAGGAACAAGTGGAACATCTGGCTCAAATGGAAGTAGTGGTACTTCAGGTACTTCTGGTTCACAAGGAAGTTCTGGTACATCGGGTACATCTGGTTCAACCGGAACTGCAGGAAGTTCAGGAATTAGTGGTACCGGTGGAAGTGGTGGTTCGTCAGGAACTTCAGGAGTAAGTGGTTCATCAGGAACTTCGGGAACATCCGGTACTAGTGGTGTAACGGGAGCTGGTGGAGGTACTGGTACTGCAGGTAGTGGAGGTTCATCGGGAACTTCTGGTACATCTGGTATTAATGGGACATCGGGAACATCAGGAACATCAGGAACTTCTGGAGTAAGTGGAGCCGGTGGAGGAAGTGGTTCATCAGGAACTTCAGGAACAAGTGGTACTTCTGGTACTTCTGGAACTTCGGGAACAAGTGGGGCATCGGGTACATCTGGAACAAGTGGTGCACAAGGTTCATCGGGTTCAAACGGAACATCAGGAACTTCAGGCACATCAGGAACTTCTGGCACAAGTGGAAGTAGTGGTACTTCGGGAACATCTGGAATAAGTGGAGTGCAGGGTTCATCTGGAACTTCGGGTACATCTGGTACATCGGGAATAAATGGAAGCTCAGGAACAAGTGGTATAAATGGAAGCTCAGGAACAAGTGGTATAAATGGAAGCTCAGGAACAAGTGGTATTTCAGGTTCATCAGGAACTTCTGGAGTAAGTGGTTCGGCTGGTAGCTCTGGAACAAGTGGAACATCAGGAACATCAGGAACTTCTGGAACTTCCGGTGCAAGTGGTTCTTCGGGAACATCAGGAACTTCTGGTACATCTGGAACTTCCGGTGTAAGTGGTTCTTCAGGAACTTCTGGTACATCGGGTACTTCCGGAGTAAGTGGTTCATCGGGAACATCCGGTACTTCAGGAACTTCTGGTAGTAGTGGTACTTCTGGTACATCGGGTACTTCCGGAGTAAGTGGTTCATCGGGAACATCCGGTACTTCAGGAACTTCTGGAACATCTGGTAGTAGTGGTTCATCGGGAACTTCTGGTACTTCAGGTAGTAGTGGCACATCAGGAACATCTGGAACATCTGGAACATCTGGTTCGTCCGGTACTTCTGGATTATTATCATTAACGGGTACAACAGATAATGGTGTAATCACCCTAAACGGAACTGCACCAAACGCAACCGTTGAAGCAAATTTAAAATTCGATGGTACTACATTAACGGTAACTGGTAACGCTACAATTAGTGGTGACCTTACTGTAAGTGGTACAACAACATATATTAATACAACAACTCTTAACGTAGGTGATAATATTATTACACTTAACGCAGATATTGGAGCATCAACTACACCAACTGAAAATGCTGGTATAGAAGTTAAGAGAGGTAATGCAGCAACAAAACAATTTTATTGGGATGAAGGTAGTGATAGGTGGTATCATGATGATAACACATATATAGCTGGTAATTTAGTTCTTACTGGTACGATAGATACTGGTATAGGTGCAACTGAGGTTTATTTAATGAACCAAAATGTTAGAACTACTGATGCTGTTACATTTGCAACTGTAGATACGGGACAAGGTGCAACTGAGGTTCACTTAATGAATCAAAATCTTAGAACAACTGATAACGTTACTCATGCAACGATTACGGCTACAAATGGTGTAACTGTAAGTGGTGGAAACCTTTCAGTAAGTGCAGGTAATATAACAATAAGTGGTACGATAGATACGGGACAAGGTGCAACTGAAGTTCACCTAATGAATCAAAATATTCGTACAACTGATGCAGTAACGTTTGCAACTGTGGATACGGGACAAGGTGCAACTGAGGTTCACTTAATGAACCAAAACGTAAGAACTACGGATGCGGTTACATTCTCTACGGTTGATACGGGACAAGGTGCAACTGAGGTTCATTTAATGAACCAAAACATAAGAACTACGGATGCTGTTACATTTGCAACTGTGGATACAGGACAAGGAGCTACGGAAGTTCATTTAATGAATCAAAATCTTAGAACAACCGATTCGGTAACATTTGCAAATGTAACATCAAACTTAACCGGTACTGCTGATAGAGCTGAAGCTGTTGATTCAAACGATACTAGAAATACAAATGATACACCATCGAGTAAAAATGCTGGAGTTTATTTTGATTTCAAAGCAAATAGTACAAACGGATTAAGTGATGGTGGTTCATACAACGGACAAATGTTTTGGAGAAGTTATGGTGGTAGTACTGATTTAAGTGGTGGAGCTCCAATACAAATTGCATATACGGCAAATCATAGATTGTGGACAAGAATTGGAACTGGTGCATCAACATGGAGTAGTTGGCAACAAATATTAAATAGTGTTGACCAAATTTACGCTTATAATATGAATCAGTATGTTCGTACAAGCGATAATGTAGTATTTAATCAAGTAACAGCAAACGCTGGTGGAAATGGTGGAGCGTATTATTTATCGGATACTGGTGCTGGTTTATATAGAGATAACACATATGATGTTGTTCTTTTACAAAATAACTCATCAGGTAATACATTATATTTAGCAGGAGCTGGTGCGGTTCGTGTAAGTATTGATGCTAATAATAATGAAACTGCACAAAAATTCATAATTGGTAATAACGCAATAAAATCATCAAATGAATTATTCTCCGTAGATGAAAGTGGTATTGCGTTTGCATCAACCGATTTCAGAGCACCATTATTTAGAGATAATGATAATACTGGATATTATGGTGATTTTGCAGGAACAAACAATTTCAACCAAACGGAGCAAAATGGTAGACTTTGGTTTTCAAACTATTTGGTAGCTCGTGGTGATGGTGGTATGATGGGTAGTTATAATTCTACTGGTACTGCTGAAAAAGTAATTTGGACAATTGGCGAATCTTGGCCAATAGGAAATATGTATGGTCTTGGTTATTCATATGGAAGTGGATATGGACATCATTTAGTATTAAAAAATAATGGTTCAACTTATCATAGAATTTCATTTGCTAGTGAAGGTGCATATTTTACTGGAGATATAACTAATAGTAGTAATTTATACTCTTATAGATTTTATGATAGAGATAACACAGCATATTACTCTGACCCAGCTGGAACATCTAATGAAAACGTAATAACATCAAATACCCATAATGTAAATTATGGAAATTCATTTGTAGCACAAGGATATAATAATGCTGGTGGGTTTGCAATGAATAACGCATCTACCTATTGGGGATTAATGTGGAATTATTCGGCAAATGATTGGAGATTGGGATACGGTTCAACAACGGCGCAACAGAATTGGAACTTACGTTGGGATAATGGTTCTACTGTTTGGGCAAATGGTTCGTTTAGAGCACCAATATTTTATGATAGTGATAATACAGCATATTATACTGACCCTAATGGTGGTTCTTATTTGAGAGGTAGACTAGACGTAGCGGGCGGACATGGAAACTCATCACTTAGAGTAACTGCTATTGGTGGTGAAATGGGTACTGGTACTCCATCTTATTTACAAATGTGGGTATCTGAACCTGGTGTGACTTGGAACGATGGTGGGTTTGGATATAACGTAACAAATGACGGTGGTTCTCCTAATGGATTTGGTAGAATAAATACCGGACAGGGACAGGCTTATATGAGATTCAATACGTCTGGTAATACATATTTTTATAATACAAACACAAGTGGTACTCGTTATTCTACAATGGAATGGTATTCAGATGGTACGGTTTATGCAAATAACTATTTAACTGGAGGTAACTCATTAAGAGCACCAATATTCTATGATTCAAATAATACTGGATATTATTGTGACCCTAATGGAACTGCTAGATTATCATATGTAGTAGCAAATGGTGGTATTCGTATTGATGGAAATGAAAACCTTTATTTAGATAACAACTACGGACAATCTGTTGTAGGTGTTTATACATCTACTAGATATCAGGGTGTATTCTCAATGGGTAATTCATATAAGCCAGCAATAGATGGTACATCTTTAAATAACACATATGGTATAGTTTGGTCACATCCAAACGTTGGTGGACAAGGTAGTTATTTAAGTGACCACGGTATGATTGTGGCAAACTATGGTACTACCTTCGCTGCAATTTCTTCTACCATTTGGGTAAAGAATGATATGAGGTCACCTATATACTATGACCACAATACTGGATATTATTTCAATGGAGATGGTGATAGTAACTGGCAAGGTTTGACTGATTATGGTAAAATGAGAATTGGTTTAACTGCAAAAGGTAACTTTAGAAGAAATGATTATACTGGAGATTCTAACTATTGGGTAGGTTCAATGGGATGGGGTACAACTGACCTTATCTCTGTATTTACTTGGGGTAGTGGATTCTTTGATACTTGGAGTAATCCTTCTAACCAACCTGCAGGTACATCTCACTGGACTGGAGTTCAAGCACTTCACTATGTGAGTGGATATAATAGTGGATATGGATGGCAATTAGTTGGTGGACCTATTAGTGGTGCATGGTGGACTTCTTATTGGAGTGGAAAACGTCCTTGGTATAAATTGGCAATGTATGGGTTGAACGAATATTCATCAGATTTCTATGCATCTATATACTACGATTCGGATGATACTGGATATTATTTAGACCCCAACTCAACATCAGACCAAGCATTAAGAATCAGAGGTGGTGCATTGCATGGGCCCAACCCAACTTGGGGAGCATATCTTTATGTTGGTGCAAATGGTAGACCTAATAGCTGGGCATCTGTTGTAGCAACTAATGGTAACTTACACTTAGATTGTCAAAACGGATATGAAACATATATCAACCACTATTCTGGAAATAGAACGTATCTTTATGAAATAAGAACAAACTTTATTTACGATAGAGATAATACTGGATACTATTGTGACCCTCAATCATTTTCTCAATTTAGTAGTGCAAACTTTAATAACTACATAGAATTTGCTAGACTAAGGCCAATTGGAGTTGGTGGTAACTCTGGACAAGGTACTAATCCGTATGATATCTTCCAAGAAGGTGGTGGATGGGGTTATCCTTATCCGGATTTAAGAATTGCATTTCATACTGGTATTAAATTGGGAGCAAATGCTGGTTCGTATGAAGGAACTAGAGTTTATTCCGATTACGATATGAGTGATTTGTGTATTCAATTAGCAGGGGGTTCAAACTATTCATTTAAGTATAAGTGGATGTACACAAATAGTACTGGATTTTATTCGGATAGTAATGGTGCACACTGGTATCCAAATGATTGGACTTATGGTGCGTGGAGGATGAATGGTAATAGAAATGGATGGTATGGTCACGTAATTGATTCATCTTATAGACCTCACTATATGTGGGAGAGTGGTAATGGTGGTTGTTATTTACAAGACGCAGGAAGATGGGTATTCTATCATTCATTAGGAAATAACTGTACGGGACATGGTACATCATCAACATCAAGTTCATATAGAATATATGTTGGTGGTAGTATCTATGCAGAAGGTAATATAGTAGCTTATTCGGATAGACGTGCAAAAGAAAATATTACATCTGTAGATAATGCATTAGATAAAGTATTAAAAATGAGAGGTGTATTCTATAATACTATTAAAGATGAAACTAAAAAAAGACAAATTGGAGTAATTGCACAAGAAATAGAAGAAATATTACCTGAAGTAGTAACATATGCATCTGATGTTGATGAATATGGAGTTTCTTATGGTAATTTTGCTGGTTTATTTATAGAAGCAATAAAAGAACAAAGTGAAGTTATAAAAAAACAATCAGAAGAAATTAAAGAATTAAAAGAAATTTTAAATAATTTAATATTTAATAATAAAGAATAAATTATGGCACTAATTAGAGAGTACGAATTACCAGGAACTGGATTGACTGTACCAAATGCATATCACGTAGTTACAAATGTAAAAATTGAAAAAAGAATGGCAGACTTCAAGCCACCTGTTGATAATTCAAGACCTGATGGTTTAACACCAATGGATAGAAGCGCAGGTACTGAAGTATATTGGCAAGCTGGTTATACGGCAGAGGTAGCAGTAACTGTTTGGTTTAATAAAGCTGCAAGGGATGCTGATGCAAACCCAATTGGATTTATAGGAACAAATCCATCTGATAATAAACATGGTGTTAGTATTGGAACTGCTGGTATGGACCATAAGTGTAAATTTATGTTAGAAGTACCATCTGAATTAGACCATATGGCACAAGCATATAGACACCTTTTAACTACTGATTATTATAGTGGTTCGTTAGAAGTTTAAAAAATAAATTAGATATATTTATACAATATAAACACAATTATTATGGGATATACATACGAATGGAAGTTAATAGGGCTTAAAAAACAAAATAGCGCTAATATAAATGATGCCGTTGTTGGTACAAATTGGAAACTAACGGCTACAGATGAAGATGGTAATGTAGGTACTTTTACCGGAGCAACACCGTTCAGTATTAACACAATAAACACAGCTAGTTTTACAACATATAATGATTTAACAGAAACACAAGTTATTGGTTGGATTAAAAACCACGTAAGTGGTTCAGCTTCTACAAATTATTGGCCACATATAAATGGAGTAATTGAAAAACAAATAAATGATAAAAAATGGGTTAAGTTAGAAGTTGCTGAAGTAGACCTACCGTGGTCACCAACATCTGGCAGTGTAACTCCATATATAGCTGAAGCAGCTCCTGTTTAAACAAAATACAAAAATATAATTGTAGATTGTAATATCGATTCTTAATAATTAATTTGTGTTTTGAATATTTTGTTTATATTTATATGAGTATTACTGTAAGTTATTACTAATACAAACTTAAAATACAAATCGAAGAAATAAAATGGCAGAAAGAATCGTATCACCTGGCGTATTCACAAGAGAAAATGACCTATCCTTCTTAGCTCAAGGAGTTGGAGAAATTGGAGCGGCATTTATAGGACCCTTTAAACAAGGACCTGCATTCGTTCCAACAATCGTAAGAACGCAATCAGAATTTGAAGATATCTTCGGAACACCTGATGGAACTTATTATACCGAATACGCAGTACAAAATTATTTAAGAGAAGCTGGACAAGCAACAATCGTAAGAGTTGCCGGAATTGGTGGGTACTCACAGGCAGCACCTTTGGGTATATTAGCATCCGGTTCTCAAGGCAAAAAAATAGTTGGAGTTTTATATTCAACTAATTTTGGCGATGAGGGTGTTGGATTTTTAAATGCTTCTACTAACATTACAAGCAGTGTATCAACATCTGGTTCATTTGTAATATCAGGACTAATTAGTTCTGGTTCTGGAGCAGCTAGTGTATCAGCATCAATTTTTCAAGAAGCTACAAATGATATTTCTGATGTATTTGGTGAATCTCCATTCGGTGCTAAAGCAGCTTATGGATATTTGTATTTTGAAAGTTCATCATTAGGATTTAAAGCTGATAGTACTCTACATGGTGTACAAATATATGAAGTTAACTTACCAACACAGGTATATGGTGATGCAGAAGAAGCAAGTACTCCAATTGTAGTATCTCAATTAATTAGTGGTGAAAGATATAACTTATTTAAATTCGAAACAATAGGACATGGTACATTATATAATACTAAATTTAAAGTTGGTATTTCTAATGTGAAAGCGGCTGGTGAAGATGGTTCAACTGATTATTCAACATTTACCGTAACCATTCGTTCATTTAGTGATACTGATAAGAGAAAGAGTGTAGTTGAAACATATAATAACGTAAACTTAGACCCTGCATCTCCTAACTATATAGCTAGAAGAATTGGTGATAGAAAGTTGACAATCGATTCTAATGGAAAATTAACTGAAACTGGTGATTACTCAAATAAATCAAATAATGTAAGAGTGGTTGTATTAGATGCTAATTCTAGTATCTTAGGACCAGGTTCTTATCCAATATCGGCAGCACCATTTGGACACGCAGCATATGTGAATCCAATTAAAACAAATTCTACAACTCAAGATGCATGGGTGCCTGCAGTAAATTATCAAACAGGCTCAGCAAACAACACATCATCATCTCCGGTTTATTATTCTGGATTTGATTTTGAAGATGCATATAAAGCAATAGATAACAAACAATATTTAAAACCAATTCCTGATGGAGCAGTAGCTGGTGCTAACGTAGTATTCGCATTTGATTCACAACTATCATATGTAATGACTGGTTCGGCATCAACTGATATGGTTAAAAGACAATTTGTATTAGGATTCCAATATGGATTTGATGGTATGAACCCAACCGTAAGAAAAGCTAAGGCTGGTGATACTGATTGGGGAAATTCAAATACACAGGGATTCAATTGTTCAAACGCATCACAAAATGGTTCAATAGCATATACTAAAGCAATCAACGCAGTATCTAACCCTGATGAATATGATATCAATATGGTAGTAACTCCTGGTATTGTAAGAAGCCTTCACCCATCAGTTACTTCTAAAGCAATTGATATGGTTGAGGAAAGACAAGATTGTTTCTATATTGCTGATTTCAACGATTATGATGATACAATTACTGAAGCAACTGAACAAGCAAATTCAGTAGATTCAAACTATGTAGCAACTTACTATCCTTGGATGAAAACAATTGATAGTAACACAAACAAACTTACAACTGTTCCACCTTCTACATTGTTACCAGCGGTTTACGCTTCTAACGATAGATTGGCGGCTGAATGGTTTGCACCTGCAGGTTTGAATAGAGGTGGTATTACCGGAGCAGTTAGTGTATTGAATAGATTAACACACTCTGAAAGAGATACTCTATATGAGAACAAAGTAAACCCAATTGCGGCATTTCCTGGACAAGGTATTGTAGCATTCGGACAGAAAACATTGCAAGATAAGGCATCTGCTTTAGATAGAATCAATGTTAGAAGATTACTTATCAACTTGAAAAAATTCGTTGCATCAACATCTCGTTTCTTAGTATTCGAACAAAATACTTCTACAACTAGACAAAGATTCTTAAACACTGTGAACCCTTACTTAGAATCAGTACAACAAAGACAAGGACTTTATACCTTTAAAGTTGTAATGGATGAAAGTAACAACACACCTGATGTAATTGATAGAAACATATTAGCAGGACAAATTTTCTTACAACCGGCTAAGACAGCGGAATTTATCGTAATAGATTTCAACATCTTACCAACTGGAGCAAGTTTCTCAGCATAATACGAAAATAAAGGAAGTAGATATTTATTAATATAAAATAAAAGGATAATAAAATGGCAGAAATATTAGAGTTTGACAAGATGTTCTATACGAACTTCGAACCTAAAATGAAAAATAGATATGTGATGGAGATAGATACTATCCCTTCATATCTTGTAAAAGCGGCAAACAGACCTACAATTCAATTTGAAACAATTGCATTAGACCATATCAACGTAAAAAGAAAATTACAAGGTAAAGGTGATTGGCAAGACATAACAATTACATTGTATGACCCAATTGTACCTTCTGCAGCACAAAAGGTAATGGATTGGATTCGTTTAGGACATGAATCGATTACTGGTAGACGTGGATACGCAGATTTCTATAAAAAAGATATTACTTTCTATTTGTTAGGACCAGTTGGTGATAAAATTGAACAATGGACTTTAAAAGGTGCATTTATTCAACAAGCAAACTTTGGTGAATTAGATTTTTCATCAAATGAAGTTGCAACCATTGAATTAACACTATCTTACGATTACGCAATTCTTGAATTCTAATTTAAGAAAACATATAAAAACAAAGGGGATATCAAAAGTATCCCCTTTTTTATTTCCAATTTTTTAATTTCTATGTATTTATATATACAAACTTAAAAACGAATAACGTTATGGTAGAAACACAATATGATTTTCCAACGGAAGTATTAGACCTTCCATCACAGGGTAAGGTTTACCCAAAAGACCACCCATTGGCTTCGGGTAGAATTACTATAAAACATATGACAGCAAAAGAAGAAGATATTCTTTCAAATCAAAATCTTATTAAAAAAGGTATTGTTTTGGATAAATTATTTGAATCTATTATTGTTGGTAATGTAAATCCTGGTGAAATTATTTTAGGAGATAAAAACGCTATTATTCTTGCAACTAGATTGTTGGGATATGGTCCGGAGTATCTTTTTAAATTTTATTCATCTAAATTAAATGAATCAATTGATGCAAAAGTTGATTTGGGTAAAGTAAAAACAAAGGAAGTAGATTTATCAATATTCAATAATAAAAATGAATTTGAATTCGTATTACCATCTAATAAGAAAAAAATTATATGTAAATTACTTACACATGGTGACGAAATAGCAATAGATAAAGATATTCAGGCTATTGAAAAATTAGGTGGAGCGGGTGCCGAAATTACAACTCGTCTACGTTATATGATTCAATCAGTTGATGGGGATAATTCATCAACAACTATAAACAAATTTGTAAATGGATTGTTAGCAATAGATAGTAGAGCATTACGAAGTTATGTAAAAAAAATATCACCTGATGTTGATATGAAATTTACTCATATCCATGAAGATGGAGAGGTGGAGGAGGCGCCTATCACTATGGGTGTCAGCTTTTTTTGGCCTAGCACGGAATCATAGTATTCAAGTTCATACCCAAATATTTGATATGGTTCAATATGGGAATGGTTTTACCGTAATGGAACTTTATAAAATGCCAACTTATTTAAGAATGTTTTACTACAATAAATTAGTAGATTCTAAGAAGAAAGAAGCAGATGAAGTAAAAAAATCAAACAAAGCAAATAATTCAAAAGTTAGGGTTAATAGATAATCCTAACTTTTTTTATTAATAGGATATTTATAGGTGTTAAACTACAATTAATATGAAGAAATATAAAATATCAAAATCCAATTTAAAAGAATTTTTTGGATTATTTGGTAAAAAGAAACCACAAACATTGCAATCAATCATAGATGCAGACCCGGTATTACAAAAATTGGATAATGAAATGGGAGATATAGTTAAAAGTTTTGCTCCTAGAGTAAGAAAAATAGCAGATGAGCAACCCGAATTATTTCAAAAATGGGTAAAATTGGGTATCATAGATAAGGATTTTAAATAACATTGATTTAAATGGCAGTAGCACCACTAACACCAAACGAACAGGCAGAGTTAAATCGTTTATTAGAAGAAAACGCAGAAATAAAAGAGCGTATTCGTATAATAAACGAAAAAATAGCACTTGCCACCGGTTCTGAACGAGACGATTTGGAAGCTATGGCGCAAACGGAAAAAATTCGTTTGAGATTACAAGGTGATTCTGTTAAAGAGCTTCAAAAAAGAGAAAAGTTTCTCGAAGAAGAAGAATCTATTACCAAACGAATTCTTAATATATCAGGTGGTGCTAATAAAGTATTAAATAGACAAAATACACAATATAGTTCCATAGCTTCTATAAGTGCTGAAATAATAAAAAGAAAAGAAGAAGAACTTAGTTTAGATGGAGATGCATTAAAACAATCTCTAGAAGGAACTGCTGCATTAGAAAGTATAACTGCAGAGGTACTAAGGAAAGCAGAAGAATTAGCTGCCATAAAACATGAACAATCCGAAGGTGATAGGCAAATAGAAGAATTCCAACGGTCAATAGCGAACCTAACTGGTACAGCAAGAGAAGAAGCAGAGGCTCAGTTGGCAGTTATGAAAAATTTAAATGCTCAATTAGCAAGAACTGAAGCACTTCATGAAGCGAATCATGACCTGTTACATCATATGCCTGGATTTATAGGAGATGCGTTGGATATGGCAAAAAAGATGGTAGCACAAATAGCTGCAATGGGTGCACCACTTGTAATAATGTATGCATTATTAGGTGCAGCATTGCACTCATTTGTAGCGTTAGATGCGGCAGCACAAGATTTTAGAAAAGAAACCGGATTACTAAATTCACAAACAAAAGATTTAGTTAACAACGCACATCACATTGAAATGAATTTCAGAGATGCTGGTGTTGAATTAAAAGATGTATTTGATACTGCAAAAGCATTAAAAGAAGAATTTAGTGATACTGTAAATGTTTCTGAAGAAGTATTAGCATCATTGGCGGTAATGGGTAAAAACTTTGGAGTTTCTGCGGGTAATGCTGCAAAAGTTCAAAGTATACTTGAAAGTGTTGGAGGATTATCATCAGAAACAGCGGCTAATGTAGGAAATCAAGTTGCAAATATGGCTAAATTAGCCGGAGTTGCGCCAGATAAAGTATTTAAAGATATTGCTGAAAACGCTGAAGCCGCCTCAACATTCTTTAAAGGTGATATAAATGCGTTAGCTAAAAATGCAATACAAGCTCAAAGAATGGGTACTTCGTTAAAACAACAGGTATCATTGGCAGAAAAATTATTGGATTTTGAAAATGGTATTGAGCAAGAAATGGTAGCTGCAACGTTTGTAGGGGGTGAGTTTAATTTAAGTAGAGCAAGAGCATTGGCAATGGAAGGTAAACTTCAGGACGCAAATGAAGAAACCCTAAAACAAATTCAAAGAAGTGGTGATTTCCGTCAAAAAGATTATTTCACACAACAACAATTGGCTAAAGCAGCTGGTATGAGTGTTGAAGAAATAAATAAGCAGTTAATGATGCAAGAAAAGTTGAATGGATTAACTGAAGAAGAAAAGAAACTTGCAACGGATGCTATTGATAAGGGGTTAGATATTACTAATATGACCAAAGAACAATTAGCAGAAGAAACTAAAAAAATAGCAGCCCAAAACGAACAACAAGGACAATTGGCTAGAATGCAAAACGCATTTATGGGAATTGTTGCAACTATCGGTGGGGCGTTATCTCCACTATTAGAGGGGGTGGCAACTGTATTAAATTTAATAATGATACCAATAAATGCAGCAGCAGACGGATTTGCGGCTTTGGTTGGTTTTATGAAAGAAGCATTACCATTAACCGCAGCATTGGTAGCGGGAGCGGCTACTTATTTTTATTATAAAAATCAAGCTCTAATTACAGATAAAGCATCTGCGGCTTGGGCGGTAATAAAAACTGGTGCGGAAGCCACATATAATGGTATTATAGCTGCCGGTAATCTGATAAAGAAAAAAGGATTATTAGGAGCAATTGCTGAAATGGCTATGAGAGCATTTACGTCTGTATCGGCAATACCATTTATAGGTCCTATATTGGGTGTGGCGGCAGCGGCAGGAGCTTTGGCATTGGGTTATCAATATTATAGTAAGGCGGGAGACGTAATGTCACCAGCCGATGGTAAGACCAGGATATCAACTAAGGAAGGTGGGTTATTTGAATTAAGTAAAAATGATGATTTAATGGCCGGACCAGGATTAGCCGGAGGTGCAGGAGGCGGTGGAGGTGGAGGAAGTTTATCGGCATTAGCAGCACCATTAGCAGCAGTAGTAAACGAAATTAAAGCATTAAGAGCGGATATGGCATCTGGAAAAATAGCAGTGTATATGGATTCTGCAAAGGTTACTTCGAATGTTAATACACAAGTTGAAAAAACAACAAGAAATAGCTATAACATAGGACAAGCATAAAATATAATTTAATGCCAACAATAGAAGAATTATTTAAAACCAAAAAGTTGATAAGTGGACAAACTGCTGAACAACAATATGATATTCGTAATACTGCCGATATAAAAAGAACGCCGTATAACGTCCTAATGCGACCATCTTTTGCAATAGCACAACTTGCAAGAAAAAATTTATCTAGTAGATTAAAAGAAACTAAATTGGAAGAAGAAGTAACGGGATTAAGAATATTGGCAAGTACAACATCTCCAATTATATATGGAACTGATATACTTAAATTTTCGAGAAAGACTAGGGGTATTGTTGAGGATATGAAACAAGGAGCCAATGGTACGGAAGGGGTTGTTGGAAAATTAACTTCATTTATAAGTAAAGCTGAAAGTTTTGGTAATAATTTATTATCGAAAATCGGAGCTAAATTACCAGAAGATTTAATACCAAGCCGTATTGTATTAAATTCTGATTTCAAAAAGAGTAAAGTATCTGAAACAATGGTCACATTGACTAAGTTAAAAACGAATTCTGGTGGTAATTTATTGGGTAAACTTATTAAGGATAATTTACAAGGAAGACCAAACCCAAATCAAATACTTGGTTCGGCTTTAGAATTAGGTAAAAAGAAATTAAATACTTTATTATTAGGTTCACCATCTCAAGCAGCAGTTAATTTTGCAAAAGATGGTGGTGATAACTACGATATTGATTCGAAATATGGTGAGACAATGATTGGGGCTCAATATTTACCAGATGATTTAATTGATATGCGAAACGATTTATCATCAAAATATGTTGCATATAAAACCCCCGAAATTAATCTACCATTACCTATAACAAATTATATTTCAGTACCAACTTTTTCAAAAGAACCCAAACAAATGTATTCAAAGACAAAATCAATGAATTCATTGGAAGTAAAAAGAGGAATGAGAAACGGTTCGGATGAATTAAATAGAATAGTTCAGTATGAGTCTGCGGATGGATTAAAACCAAGTGGTAGGGATGTGAATTTACCAACATTAAAATCACTTGATTTAGTAGAACTAAAGTTTTGGTCTGTTGCTAAACAAGCGGCGGTAAATTTCAGAGCAACCTTAACCGGTATTACCGAAACGGTATCACCAACTTGGGATACTCAAAAATTTGTAGGTAATCCATTTAATTTTTACACATATAGCAATATTGAAAGAAGTGTAAATTTTGCATTTAAAATATATGCACTTAATGCGGATGAGTTAAAAGCTTGTTGGCAAAAAATTAATTTTTTAACTAATTTAACATATCCACAAGGGTATGCAGGTAATATTGCAGTAGTACCACCGTTTATTAGGTTTACTTTGGGGAGTATGTATGTTAATAAAGAAGCGTTTATTTCGGATTTATCATATGAAATACCTGATGATGCGCCGTGGGAAACCGGTGAAGATGGAATGGATGAGTATATATTACCAAAAATTGTTAATGTTACTATGACTCTTAAATTAGTAGAAACAGTTGGTAGTACATATCAAATGGGCGTAGCTGAAAGAAAAGCGGTGGCTGAGGGTAAAACTGCGGATGGCAAAGTAGTACCGGCAGTTCCGGCGGCACCTGGTATAGCTGCTTCCGCAAAACGTTTATATGGATATGGTGCATCTAATCCAAATCAAATACTAAATGATGATAGGATTAAAAATTTAGATAAGGGAGGTGACCCATTAAAACAAACACAAGTTTCTGATTCTCCAAATGCATCGGCAGCTCAAAAAACAGGAAATCCAGTTGCGGAAGCACCAAAAGAACCCCAAGACCCAAAAGGTAAATTTGTAGGAGATTATAAAGGACTAAAATTATATGTAAAAGATGTTAATGGGGGTAATAAAATCATAACAAGTTACAAAGGTGATGCAGCAATTACAAATAATGCCACAAATAAAAATAATAAAGGTAAATTAACAGAAGCTCAATTAATTCAATATGAAAAAGAGTATATAGATAAAAATTTAACAAGATTATTAGATAAATAAAAATAAATGCAAAGTAGATATTTAAATAATAAAATTAAAAAGACTTTTGATGGTAGACAGGTATATAGGTCAAAAATATATCCGAATATCCCACCATCTGACCAAGATACCTTTGTAGCAACGGAAACCGGTGATAGATTGGATACTTTGGCGTATCAATTTTATGGAGATTCGAGATATTGGTGGATTATAGCAACATCCAATAATATTCATGATGCAAACATTGGATTTGAAGAAGGAACTATTTTAAGAATACCTGCGAATTATATTGAAATAGCAGGCGCATTTACACAATCATAATTTATATATGAGTACATTTCCAGAATTATCTAACATTGACCCTAAGATTATAAACAATCTTCAATCTGGAACAAAAGCCGGCTTAAATGCTTCTCAGCGAGTTTGTTGGATTAGAGTATTTTCTGGAGCAAAAACCGGAACGGCTGAAGGATTGATTATATCATCTAATATGAATTATGGTACATTTAATCCATCTACAACTAATAATGCGGGATTTGTATATGGAAATTCAGTAAGTGGTGGAACTTTTGGTACTACTTGGGCGGGAGGAGCCCTTCTCTCAGCGGGAGGACCGTTAAGACCTTCTCCTGGTATAACTGGTTTACAAATAAAAGAAGGTAAGGACCAAATTTCAAGAGAATGTACCTTATCACTAGAATGTTTTTCATTGGAACAAATGGAGCTAATGCAAAGGTATTTTTTAGAGCCTGGATATTCTTTATGTATTGAATATGGGTGGAATAGCAATGTAGGGTTATCACAAAGAATGCCAAACATCGGTAGTGCGGATATTTTAGCAGCTGCAGCAAGCCGTAATTTAAATGGTAATAACTTACACCAAAGAAGGATTGATAGTTTGGGGGATTATGATACATTTTTAGGATTTATAGTGGGTGGGAATGTTCAATCGGATGATGATAAGTGGAAAATATCAGTAAAATTGAGAGGTGCACCAGGAATGCCAACATTTTTACAATCACAAAATAAAACTTTAAAAATAAACAGTGACGGAACAATAGAAGAAAAAAAAGGCGAACCAATATTATATGATATATCCGATACCGTTACAACCGCTGCAATAGATGGTGATGATGTGAGAAGAAATAGAAGATTTAAAAATATGTATAATCAATTACCAACTACAAGACAAATAGAAGCTGTCAGGGATTTGTTAAATAAAAATAGAAATGGTATAGCGATGGTACAATGGTATGATTTTATAAATTTTGATGCAGCCGTAAATAGTGCGATTACGTCATACTCAGCACCCGGATGGTGGGCAAGGGTTGGAGGTGCAACTTCCGATACCGTAACGGTTGGAAAAGCTAAAATAGAAAAGGAAAAATTATTTTCAACAAACAAATATATACGATTTGAACTGGCTATTGATATTTTAAATAGAAATGGAGAATTTAGTGATTATATATTAGCGGGAAAAAAGCTTCCTATTACAATTGATATTAGTAATGCAAAAATAGGAGCATTTCCAAATATGTTTTCAACAAAAGCATCTAAATTAGTAATACCAGGATTTATGCCTGATTTTTCTGCATATTTTTTAAATGCAGGCGTAATAACTCAAAAAGCAGGTGGATTGTTTGTACAGGAGGGAGATACGGAAACTAAAGAATTTCCTATTGTAGATAATCATATACCAACAATTGGGTCATTCGTTCAAACTGAAGATACTTCTTTAGGCCCATCTCACACGGAAAAAGGAAATTACTGGGGATATTTAAAAAACCTTTATATAAATTTTGAAGTATTTAGGTCAAAAATGGAACAAAAAAATAAAAATATTAGAGAAGTTCTATTAGATATGTTAAATGAAATGTCATCGGCTGTAAATTCTTTTTGGAATTTTCAAGTAATTGAACAACAAGATAAAGATGGTAATGTTATACTAAGTGTTGTTGATGAAAATTGGATTGGGAAAAAAGTGGGAGGCTCGGTACAATTCTATCATTCGGGTCCTTATTCTATATTTTTAGATGCTAATATAGATATTGCATTACCGTCTGAAATGACCAATCAAATTATTAGTAGAAGGTTATCTTTGGCAAATAATCCAGATGAACCGATTGTTGGAGTTGGTGGGTTTTTTGAAAGCCAAACGGATTTATTTTTGACTAGTTACACCGATAGTAATGGTAACCCAAAAAAAATATTATCCGAAGACGATAAAAGAAAAGAAGATGAAGCCGCGGCAGCAGCGGCAGCGGCAGCGGCAGAAGATAAAAAGCTACCTTCCGAAAAAACACAAGAAAAAATAGTACAAAGTAAAGCCACAGAACAGGCATTAAAAAACCAAATAACTGAAATAAGAGCTAAGTATGCAAAAGAAGATGGAGCTCGTCAAGATTTTGTAGAAGGTTTACAAACGGTTGGTAATGCAATAGCTAATTTAGTTAGAAGTGAAGCTCAAATCGCAGCGGCAGCAAAAGCTGAAGCAGAAAAAGATTTGGCTGAAAAGAAAAGAGATGCGGAAATTAAAGAGGTGGAAGCTAAAATAGCTGCACAAAAGGCACAAACGGCGGCTTTAACAAAACAAAAAGATGAAGAAATAAAAACGGAAGCGGATGTAGATGGTGAAATCGCCGCTAAAGCTATTGGAGCTAATTTGGAAAAAATAGATGTTGTACCTCTTGTTGAAAAGTCTGACCTTCTAAATATCGGTGAAATTCAAGATACAGATGTTTTAAAGAAAAATTTTACCATATTTTGTATGGATGATGAGCCATTATTTGATAAATTAAAAAATGATGCATTTGCAAATAAAAATAGTGGTACAACTGAAAAAGGATTATCACATCCACTTCCAATAAAATATACTTTTAAAGTTTTAGGTACAAGTGGATTTAGAAGGGGCGATACTTTTAATATTATCGGAATACCAACAAAATACGCAAAACATGGGTTGTTTCAAATTATAGAAGTAGAACATAATGTGAGTGGTATGACATGGACAACATCCGTAACCGGTCAATATAGACAAACGCAATAATATGATAAACACAGATAGATATAAAAAAGTAAAAGGCAATCTTTCTGAGTATGAATTACCAGAAATATTGGCGTACATACCTGCTCCAACGGAAATCGAGTATAAAAGAGGATATATACAAAGATATTTTGTTCAAAAATCAAATGATATAAATTCTTATATTTTCGAAGTAAGTAAACATGGGTTTACTACATTGACTATAAGTCCGTATTTTACAATAGTTGCTATTCTTTGGAAAATTTCTGGAAATCCAAATGAAATAATGGATGCAAATAGTAAATCAATTAAAATTGGTAATAAAACTATTCCATCTTTACACAAATATTTACAAAATACTTTACAATTTTCTAAACAATAATTTGGAATTGTTATAAAAATTTCATATATTTGTATTTATTGATATGGGGGTGTCATGGAATTGATTGCAATGAGAGACATAGTATCACACGTAGACAGAAGTGCTAGATGTCTTTAAATCTGTACAAAACAATAACTGACGAAATGTCAACTATGACCTTCGAAGACCTTATGGCTTTCGTAGGTGCTGATTACGCTGTAGCAGCCTAATCACAACAATCGGGTCGGTGCACATATAACCTAGGAACAGAAGTGTTTACAAAGGCTTTATTCGTTGGGCCCGAATCAACGAATTGGTGGAAAAGCTGTACTAACCATACGGCCCCAATGGCGTAGTGGCCAAATCGAACCACTACCACCGTCAGTTCGTAGCGGTGTGAGAATTACGAACTAAACGTGTGAATCTCTGGTATTATGGTTACTTTGTAAGACAAGGGTTCGAATCCCTTCACCTCCACCACTTTTTAAATCCCCACTTTGCATTTGGTAATTTGGGGATTTTTTCGTATATTTGTAATATTATGGCAAAAGTAGAACCAAGTGCTAAAGATAAACCGCGTAAATTTGAACACATCTATAAAGATGATGATGGGTGTGAATCAATTTGGAAATATGATTTAGATAAGTTTCCAAATGGACCAATTTCGGTTGAACATAAATACCCACCTCACTATGAGAAGAAATTAAAAGCTCAACAAAAAGAAGCCAAATTGGCAAAGAGCCAATCAACATTAGAAAAAGCAAAAGCTGCAAATAAGAATGATAAGAGTAATAGAAAATATTGGTGAGTTAGAAGAATTAAAGGTAAAATTGGAAACCGAAGTATCCCTTTGGTATCCTATGTGGGTAGATAATGATAAGCATCCACGAAACACCCATATATCCTTTGTCCTGATACGAACTCTTACCGATGGGTATATTCTACCACATCAACATACCGATACTACATCCCTCTCTAAATCACAAATAGAAGGGGTGCTAAATACTGCCGGAGATAAGTGGGTTTTTCAAAAAAAGAAGCTACTACAATCGTTCTCTAATTTAAGGAATGGGTTGAATGATATTGATACCGCACACTTTCTTAAAACCGGAGAAACGATAGATTACCAACAACCAATACAACATTTAGTAGCTCCGTTATTACACAAAGGTTACAAAGAAGATATCATCCAATCTATTCCTATTCTTAAGTTGTGTGAAGCCGTTGATAATGAATTCTTAAAACATCATAATCAAAAAACTAACACTTATAATTGGTACAACGATATCTTCTTACCAATCCTTTCAGATATTGAACAATTCGGAATTCGGGTCGATAGGGAAAAATTTATTGATAGATGGCCACAAGCCCTCAAACAACTTTCCTCCGATAACATTGTGTACACCGAATACAATCCATTTACGATAACGGGTAGACCATCCAATAGACATGGTGGTGTAAACTATGCAGCCTTAAACAAATCGGATGGAAGTAGAGATACCCTAATAGCGGATGGGATATTCTTACAAATGGATTACGATTCGTATCACCCACGTCTTATTGGTAAGTTAATTGATTTCCCTTTACCACAAACTAATGTTCACCAATGGTTAGCCGAACAATATGGATGTGATGTGGCTGAAGGTAAAGGTGTAACGTTCCGCCTTCTTTATGGTGGAATTGATGATGAGTTTCGACAAATACCATACTTTGATAAGGTTGCTGATTTTATTGATAGGTTTTGGAAGGAAAGTGTGGAAAGGGGTTATATCCAAACTCCGAACCGTCATATACCATTGAGTTGGGTAGAACAATCCAATCCACAAAAAGTATTTAACTATCTACTTCAAGCATATGAAACTGAAATGAATGTGGATAAAATGAAAACCATATTGGATTATATTAAAGGGAGTGGAATTAGTTTAGAATTGTACACTTATGACTCATTTCTATTTGATGTACCTATTGATGTGGATAAGAGTTTGATTAAGGGGTTAAAGAATATAATTGAAGAAGATGGATATCCTATAAAAGCAAGTTGGGGAAAAACTTACGGAAACCTCTAAATAACATATTTATAGTATATACAAAAATATGCTATAATATGAAAAAAATCTTCGTTTTATTATCGTTCCTTTTAGTTTCCTTAGTATCATTTGGGCAGTTGCCGGATGTAAGAGTAAAAAATGGAGTGTTTGATATACTTTATTCACAATCATTAGAACAACCACTAATTATTAAGTATCGTTCCCTAAACCGACCAACAAACGTTAATAGAGGACATATGGATTTCTATAAAGAACCAACTATCAAAACATCAGACGGTGAAGATTATAAAGGAAACGTTTACGATAAAGGACATGGAGCTCCTGCGGCAACGTTTTCTGATAATGAAGTGAATTTAAAGCAGACATTCTCATACCTAAATTCAATAATGCAAAATCAATATCTTAATAGAGGTGAGTGGAGAATGTTGGAGGAACAAATCCGTAAATGGGATGATACTGAACCAATCACTGTTTTGATAAAGGTTTTCTTTGATAAACCCGTTAAAAGAGTACCTGCCGGTGCAGCAATTCCTTCATACTTACAAAAACATATTTACTTTGAAAAAAGTAAGAAATGGAAATGTTTTGTATTCCTAAATGAAAAACCAAAATTTCATTGGGATGAATTGGAAATGATTTGCGAAAAAGAGGACCATAAATTTTAATAAAACATGACAATAACCGAATTAATTGAAGAAATCCTTAATGAATGGGCATACAGAGTTGAAAATGGTATGCCTGACCCAAAGAACCCAATCCACATAAAGGAGTTGGGTATTGTACTTTCTGAAATGGGTCTATCTCATATCAAAAATGATTTAGTTGAAAATCTTTTGATGGAAAAAGGTAAAACACCTGAAAAACATGTAGTAGAAGCGGATAAAAAATTCTCTAATCCAATATTAAGTAAAAAAGTATCATATAAAGATAAAGACGGAAACCCAAAAGATGGTATCGTTGGTAATCTTTTAAGACTACCGAAAGATTCTCCTGGTAGAGTTGCTGCGGAAAAATTATTACCACCAGAGGGAAGTCCAGAAAGAGATTCGATGAATCAAGATTTAGGTGGAGAAGGGCAACCAAAAAAACCGGAAGATGAAAAAGGTAAAGAAGGTGGTGCAGAAGAAGCTCCGAAAGAAGACCCAGCAAAAGCTGCAGCTGTAATGTTTGACCCAAAAGCAGACCCTGCGATGGGAGCTAGAATGGATAGAGAGAAAGATGCTAACGCAAAATTAGCAAAAGATGCGGAAGCCGATAAAGAGGTAGAGAAAGAGCAAGAACCTAAGAAAGAAGATGAGTTTACTCCAATAGATTCAAAAGATGTTGCAAAGAAAATGCCACAAGCTGACCCCGAAACATTCAATGGAGATAGTGATATACCAGATGGTATAGAACCTGAAGATTTGGAAAAATTTAATACTGATATTAGTAAGGTACAACAGATAGTTGCGGATGCAAAAGCTAAAGGAGAGAAAGCTCCTGATATTAACTTATGTGATATTACTGTACCTGGTACTAACTTATATTGTGATGATAATTTAGGAATACCAAGAGACCAAATGCCACAATTCAAAGGTAAACCACAAGCTGGTACACCTGCGGCAGATATGGAAGTTGATAAAAATGGTGAAGTTGATACCGAACCATTATTCAAAAAAATGTTGGAAGAAAAAGGAATTAAAGTTGTACAAACCGAAATACCTTCAGATAAATTAAAAGCAACACAAAAAGATTTGGTTGGCGCTAAAGTGGTTGGTATGATGGGGGCATTGGAGGAAAATCCAGAACACCCTTCAATCACTGCACCAATTTATGTAAGTAGAGATGGATATGTAATTGATGGACACCATAGATGGGCTGCAATTGCGGCGTATAATGCAAAAAATCCTGATAAACAAATACCAATGAAGGTTCAGGTAATAGACCAGGATATTAAAGATGCTATTCCAATGTGTAACAAATTTGCAGAAGAACAAGGTGTAGCAGCAAAGAAAGCGGATGCAAATAAAGAAGGACCATCGGAGCAACCAAATGCGGCAAAAGAAAAAACCAAAGAAGAAACTACAAAAGTAGCAAATAAATTAAAGAATAGAAAAACAAAAAATGGTGAAGAATTAGATATTGATGTAACACCAAATGGTTCATTAATTATTGGAGTTGAACACGGAAAAAGAAAGAAAAGTAATAAAGAAACAATAGAACAAATAAAAACTTTACCTAAAGATACAAAAGTAATGTTTGTAGGCGAGGGTGGTATGAGTAAAGATAAGAATGGTAATATTGAATTTGGCGGAGAACAAAATGAAATTAGAAATGCAGTAAAAGGACACTTTGATAATGCAGAAGAAAGTAGTTGGGATGAAAACGCAGATGTATTGGATGATAAATCACCTGTATTTGATGAAGTAGCGAAATCGGTAGGTGGTAGTAAATCAAAAACAAAAGCTGCATTGTGGTCAAATATGTATGGACAAG
>Ga0114967_10000368_pt1 | contig 38109 bp, 20 predicted proteins | sample M_130628_MF_Meta_FD_92639 | JGI IMG/M metagenome (GOLD analysis project Ga0114967, IMG submission 92639) | Freshwater microbial communities from Lake Montjoie, Canada to study carbon cycling - M_130628_MF_MetaG | ecosystem: Environmental > Aquatic > Freshwater > Lake | place: Lake Montjoie...
CATTGGGGAGGTGGCGTGCCCATTCAACACTTTGAATATCACGCTTGTCCCTATAATATAGATCGTGATTTCCAGGAATAAAATATACTCGATCAAAGTTGGCATTCATGTGCTCCAGCGCCCGTAGGCTGTAGTTTAGTGTGACGATGTTGAGACTGGCTCTATTGTTGTGCCAATCGCCAAGGAACATGCAGGTCTCACAACCTTCCGACTTGGCTTTGGCAGTGGCCCACTTCACAAAGTTTAGGCAGTCCTCATTGTGAGTGGTGCTGTTGGATTTCAGTCCAAAGTGGATGTCAGTGAAGATCGCGGCTTTGCGGAATAGATTAGTCATCGTGTGATTTTACATGATTTAGTATGCGTTGGGCAATAGCCTTGTGGCTCAAAGGGCCGGCATGCAATCCATCGGTGCCGTAGTCTACATGCAATCCATAGCTAGAACAGTACTCAGGGTACTTGACATATTGGGATACATAATCATATGATTTTCCAAAATCGCATATTGAGATTATTATAAATCTGCAACCGATTGAATGTAAAAATTTAGTACCAGTGTTAAGCAGGCTCAGTTGAGTAAAATATAGTTGTTCGTCGTTCATACAATCGACCAGTATTCGATCCTTGCTACAGTTAAGAACAACTTCCATAACATGATTACCGTTAAATCTGCTGACACGCCCAGGAGTAGTTAATTGCCATATTACTGTATCTTGTGGTTTAATCTGGCAGTTAAACAAATGTCGATGGCTCCATGTTAAGCTGCTGCCAGGTTTAGTAATCAATGCCACCGGCAAATCTAAATATTCAGACTGGGACAACCATTGCCCGTAGTTAAGCTCGTGATCACGCAGTCCAACTCCATGACTGTGACTGCATCCAAACACCCACAGCATAGGATGATCTAATCTGGTGTTGATATTAGGATGATCAGTAAATTGTTCAATACCCTCACAAGCAGTTGCAGTTGATCGTGTTAGATACTGATACAATGATAATGATTCTTTGTAGATATTACCGTTGAGGTCAAATCCACGCGGCTCGAATCTAATCATATCAAACTGCGATGAAATTTGAATAATTCGATCTACAGGGAGATCTCCTAATGATGTATGATATGCGCCTGGCGGCAGATTTTTTCTGTATGAATCCAATAGTACTGAATTGGGATCAACATGTGAAAAATCACATGTTGATGCAGTCAAATATAAAAGTTTCTGGGTCATTCGTCTAGAGTACTAACAACCGGTCCGGACATGGCAGCCATACCTGCCTTGCCTGAATTCTGTCTAGTCCACGAAGGATTCAACCCATTCATCTCTAAAATATCGTCACGTATGTTTTGATTCTTCTTTTCAATGTTCAAGATGCGAGTGAAGCTGTTGGTGATAGCAGCGGTGTAGTACGCAAACGGATTCTGCGATTTGGATTCATCAAACTGCAATCCAATCTGGCTCAGCTGTAATAATGCCTGGCCACGCATCTCTTCATTATAGGTGTATCCACGCCAGTTTGATCTTGTGGCATAACGCTCGCACAGCTTCATGAACATGGTGGCCAGCTTGCGTGTCATCTCTCCGTGGTCCTTGGAGAATTCACCATCACCGAGACTGCCCTTCCAATGACTGCGTCCTACTATAAACGGTGCTTTTTCTTCGTCTATTCTGTAGTGTTCAAATGGTGGAAAATTCAATCGCACATGATTCAAACTCAACACTGGTACGTCTAGCAACTCGCCTAGTGGATCGTCATCTTCTACTGCGTCATCTAGATCTAGGATATCTTCCAGACGTTTGCGTTTGGCTTTGGCTTCTGCTTTGGTTATTTTCTTAGGCGCCATGGGCACATGATCCCATACGGTGATGCGAAAAACGATATCTGTGTTGGGGATTTTCTTGGGATCAACTATCTCACCGGTTTCACGTTTGATGCGATCTGCACGATTGCGGCGCGCTTCAGCAATGGTGCGTTGATTGATCTTGTCAAGACTGGGCAGGATGATATCAAATTGATGATCTGCCACACGGTCTTGGTACCAGCAGTAGTTGTTTTTGCTTAGATGTATTTCTTTGAGGATATCTCTGTTGTTGAGATAGTTAACACGGGGTGCTGACTTTGGTAATAAAGACATGAATTCTCCTGATATGTATTTATTGTAACACATTGTGTGATGTTGTCAACCTTTATATAAACTATGCCGTTTTTGCACCTGCTAAATAAGATACAGGAACAAAAATGGCGCAGATATACGATCCCAATCAAGCAGGAGCATTCAACAAGCTATTACAAAGTGGGCTGAGTACGGCTAACGCAGCCGTGCAGGCCGGTATTTCATCGGCTGCTGCCAGTCAGTATGGACTAGGAAATAATGGCAATCTTGGTGCGCTGATTCCCGGAGCCAATGCTGCACCAGCAACTGCTCAGTCTACATTCCAGAATGTGGATTTTGCACAAACGGTGTCTGGACAGCCTGTGCAGACAGCGCAACTAAACATCGCCCCTGCACAGCTGGACACGCCACAGACCATTGTTCTTACCACACCAACGGTCACCGGCCTGGATCTCACAGCCACCAGTCCATTTGCTGCATTCGACCAAGTACAAGCGGTACCTCGTCCAACATTAGCTGCTGAGGCAGCACCCAGCCCCACTACATTCTCAGCCACAGACCCTAGGGTGTCCTCATCTATCCCTAATCCAGTGATAGTGACTACTTCTGATGCTGCCCGTGATGCAGCAATCAGTGCATCACGTCCGGGATACGATCAAGCACCGCCGGTGACTGATACAAACATAGCAGGAGGCATACGACCACAAGATGTGGGCCCAGCTAATTCTGCACCGGCACCGCAACTGGTACCAACACAAACACTTGATCCTGCTACTGCTCAACAAGCCTTAACACCCGCAGCGGAACCAGTCAATGCTAACACAGCCGGATTACCAATACGTAACGAAGAAGGGCAAGTGGTGCAGGGTATCCTTCAAAATCCCGAAACCGGAGAAACTTATTACACTACTGCTCCGGCGCCGGTGCCTTCGCCGGAAAATCCAAGCGCAGAAAATCAGAGCAACGCCGAAACAGCTAGGCTGAACAATGCCAATCAGCAGGCTGCCATACAATCAACCTACAAGCAACCGGGCAACGTGGAGTGGCGATTCCGTATCAGTCTGGCAGAAGGCGCCGATTATCTTTACAAAGCCGGCGGCGGTGCCGGATCTCCTTCGGCTTCCGGTGGATTTTCAGGAGCACAATTTGGTAATACCGGTGCTGGCCCCGGCATATTAGCACCATTGATAGGTACCAATGGCGTGGTGTTTCCCTACACTCCTCAGGTGCAGATGACCTACCGTGCCAAATACAACAGCTACGAACTGGTGCATTCAAATTATCGTGGCGCGTTCTATCAGAACAGCAGCGTGGACGACATCAGCATACGTGGTACATTCACTGCACAAGATACCTATGAAGCAGCATACATGTTGGCTGTGATACATTTTTTCCGTTCAGTGACCAAGATGTTCTATGGCCAAGACAAACAACGCGGCGCACCACCTCCATTAGTGTATCTCAGCGGCTTAGGTGACTATCAATTCAACAATCATCCTGCTGTGATCACATCATTTGACTATTCGTTGCCTGCAGATGTGGATTACATACGAGCTAACCAGCCCAACAATTTTGGCACTGATCTGTTGAATCGCCGTACATCTTATGCAGCACCGCCATCTAATCCTCTATCAGCAATAGCCAATAGACTAGCAAAGGCTTTTTTGTCTCCTGGTGCTGAACCACAGGTACCAGATCCACAACCTGTGACTAATTCGGTGACCAACACCGCAACAGCCACATATGTTCCAACCAAGATAGAGATAAGTCTGAATCTAATGCCTATGCAGACCAGAGATCAGGTCAGCAAACAATTCAGCCTGGCAAAATTTGCCGACGGCAACCTACTACGCGGAGGATTCTGGTAATGGCCACATACGACACAACCAGTCCATACTACAATACACCATTCACTCAGTTCTATCTTGACAAGATGGTCAATAGACCTATACCGGTAGAGAATGATGATCTCACATTTACGATCAATCTCACATATCAATATCGTCCTGACCTGTTGGCCTATGATCTGTACGGCACACCGGCATTATGGTGGGTGTTCTATCAACGCAACCCCAACACATTGACCAAGCCGCCTTTTGATTTCACAGCCAACACATTCATTTATCTGCCCAAGATCGGCACACTGAAAACAGCACTGGGATTCTAACGCATGGCCACTACACTACCTGCGGCTACTCAATACAGCTATAATAAGCCCAATACAAACACCGCAGCCACCAAAGAAGAAGTAGCACCGGGTGTTCGAGTTAGTGTATCCGGCGTTGGTCCTAAAATAATAAAACCAACACCTAATGTATTAGACAAATTCAGTAGTTACACATATCAGGCGTCGATTTATCTGTTGACTCCTACGCAATATGGTAATTTTCAAGACGGCAATAGGATTATTCCCAACAGCCAACTTCTGTTCCAGAGTGGAGGGAAAGCTGCGGGCACCGGTAACAAATTTTTTGATAATGATTTTTACATAGACAACATAACCATAGAAACTCTCACAGCTGGCAAACAAACCCAAGGTGCGCACATGGCCACGGATATAAAATTTACCATAACCGAGCCCATGGGTATCACACTATTAGACAGGCTCAAGAATGCTGTGGCAGCTCAACGTCCAAATTCAAAATCCAACTGGGCAGCAGCACACTATCTCATGGTCATAAGTTTTTTTGGATACGATCAAAACGGCAATCTAGTCACGCCCGGAACTACTATAACCGCAACCGGCACCCAGAATCCAAAAGCAGTTGTGGTAAAATACATTCCTTTTTTGATCAAAGATGTTAACTGGTCAGTGGGTAATAAATTAGTCAGTTATGAATTTACCGGTGCACCAGTGGGACAGCTGACAGGTGGCAGTTCAAAAAGCGGAACTATCACATCTGATTTTCAGATCACCGCCGGCACAGTGGGTGAATTTTTTGGTGGAAGATCTATTACTTCGGCATCACCTTCGGGTGCTCCGGCAGATTCTCCAGGGCAGAGCACCACGCCATTTAAAAGTACCGGTGACGGAGGAGCAAATGCACCCGAAACTGCTGTGGCAGCTCCTACGTCTTCCGCCGGGGGGCTAGTAGAAGCACTAAACGCAAATGCAGTGCGGGCGGCAAAGCAAGCTGGATACAAACAACCTGACGAATATGATATTGTGTTTGTTGATGCCGAAGAAATTAAATCGGCTGCTCTGGGGGCTTTGGAAACTTTTAAAAACAAGAAAATTGTGCCAATGGCTAAACCTGCAACTGAGTCTCCTGGTAGTCTAGATTCCTCTAAGACCCCTGCTTCCACTACCAGGTATACTATTCCTATAACTGCTGGTATGCCAATTATTAAAATGCTAGATCTTGTCATACGTGACAGCCAATACATTACCAAAAAGCAAATAACAACCAATGATTCCGACGGCGGCATTAACGCAAGCAGCAATAATACTGATCCGCCCACCTGGTATCTGATTACATTTTCCGCCATGCCCAAGGAATATGACGATGCACGAAACGATTATGCTTACAAAATGAGATATACTATAACCAAGTATGCAGTACCAAATTTGCATAGTACTAGGTTTCCGGTATTAAAAACATTTCCGGGGCTGCACAAAGAATACAAATATTGGTTTACCGGAGAAAACACAGCCATACTAGATTTCTCAGCAAGATTTGATAGCATGTACAAAATGACAACCAACGGTGCGGGCGATAAGTCGGCCCTGGCCGCACAGCAGCAGATATTATCTGCCAGCAGAAATGATCTTTATCGAGATGAAGTTTACCTCCTGAAAACAGGATATGCACCTCGTAGTACACAACCGGTTGGCATTGGGTCCAATAATGTCAACGAAGGCAGCGCAAATGCTGCTGAATATCTTTACGCGCCGGAAACGCTAGGTACCTCTAAGATCCGAATAATCGGTGATCCTGCTTGGATACAGCAAGGTAGTTTAGTTGGCCCTATTGGGATCAATGGATTCAAACAAGAATCTGATCAGGGCTTTTTGCCCGACGGCACTATTTCTTTTGATACCGTGCAAGCATTATACGAGATCGCATGGCAACGTCCCGAGGACTATGATATCTCAACTGGCCTGGCCGATCCGTATGCCAAGACATTCCAAAAATATGGCGAAAGAGAACCATTGCAAAGTAATATCTATCAGGCAACGAAAATAGTGCATGAATTCCGTAACGGACAATTTGAACAGACCATTGAAGGATTGATATGTCTATTCAGTAAACCAAAGCAGATCACCACAGCAGCACAATACTCTGCGGCAGATAGCACCCGAGCCGCCATTGGAGAGTCTCCAAGCTCTCGAACTCAACCCGCAACAGCATCCCCGTCAAACAGATTTGGGACCAACACAAATACAGCAGTCGCACCGGCAGCAGCCGCATCAGTAGTATCAGCAGCAGCAATCAGCACAGGCACAATAGCGGCACCTATTGCGGACCAGGCCGCAACAGCAGCTGGTTCAAATGTACCAACTACTACAGCAGAACAATATGCTGCTGTAGATAATGCCCGAAGCCCAATAACCGATGTTACAAACATAGTGCCTGCATTGCCGCCCTCGCCAGTGACCAGCAACGGACAAACCGTTGGCGGATATGGATTTGGTGCTGTACTAAATTCTCCTCCGGTATTAGTCCCGGGCGCAGGCCGAACATCAATTGATGCACTGCAAGCCGCTGCTGTAAATGTATCACCTTATCTAACACGTAGAGATCCATAATGGCAAATAATATTCAGCGTAATAAAAAAGATCCCAGTTATAGATTTGATCGTGGCGGATACCCAGCAGAATTTGGCCCATTCACTGGAGTGATCAAATCCACCGTAGACCCCACTAGATCTGGCAGATTGCAAGTGTACATTGAGGCGTTTGTTTCTGGAAATCTTAACGGAGAAAACCCAACAACTTCGACTTCGCCCGAGGACGATCCTCAGAATTGGACTACGGTCAGTTACATGCAACAATTTGGCGGTGCCACTCCGCCACAGCCCACAGGTGGATCTACCGATTCACTTGGCAGCTATCCAGGAAATCAAAACAGCTATGGCATGTGGTTTACTCCGCCAGATGTGGGCGTGACCGTGCTGTGTGTGTTTGTAAATGGTCAGCGCGACCAAGGATATTACATTGGCACGGTGCCTGAACAAGGGTTGGGCAGCATGTTACCAGCCATTGGCTCCAGCTCACAATATCTGGTTGATGACAATAACGAAAATCAAAAGCAATATTTTTCTGAATCTGCACTACTGCCAGTGACTGAGATCAATACCAATAACGCTGAAGTTTTTAATGACCCGGCATTTTTTACCAAACCTAAGCCAGTGCATAGCTATGTGGCAAGTACCATGTTCCAGCAAGGTCTTATTAACGACGCCGAACGCGGTCCTATTAGAAGTTCCAGCCAACGTGAGACTCCTAGTGCTGTGTTTGGGGTAAGCACCCCGGGCAGTCCTATCTACCAAGGTGGCATGGGGCCTAATGATATTCGACGCAAAATCAATGATGGCAGTATCAAACCTAACCAAGCACAGGTCATAGGCCGAGTTGGTGGTCACACCTTGGTCATGGATGACGGCGATCTCGAAGATAACAATCAACTATTCCGACTGAGGACTAGTAAAGGTCATCAGATTACCATGAATGATAGCGGAAACTTTTTCTATATCGTTCATGCTAATGGGCAGACATGGCTGGAGTTTGGGTCAGAAGGTACTATAGACATGTACTCTACCAACTCTATCAACATGCGCACCGCAGGAGATATAAATTTCCATGCCGACAGAGACATCAACATGTTTGCCGGCAGAAACGTACAGATCAAGAGTACTAACCGTATGCAATTAGAAAGCATGGGCAACATGGTACTGGATGCACAGCAAGATATAACCATGTACAGCAAAAATACCATAGGAGTCAAAGCCGACGGCGCGCTGACCATCAACAGCGCATCCAGCAGCTGGGGCAGTGGCAGTGAATTGATAGTCACCGCAGAGCAAGTGGATATCAATGGACCAGCAGCGGGAAAAGTATCTTCTCCCAACCCTATAACTAAAACTCTTTTTACTGACATACAATTCAACACCAGTGCGGGGTGGGTGGCCGCACCAGACGATTTGACCAGCATTTGTAGTAGGATAACCACACACGAACCATATCCGTATCACAACAAAGGTGTGGATGTTCCGCCGTTCAGCTTTGAACCAGGAAAACCCCCACCTCCACCTGGTGCAACTCCGGTTCCTCCCGGTGTAGAACTTGGAAGAGTAGCATAACATGGCCGGATTTACATTCAACTTACCCAATGGACAGGTATTCTCACTCAAAGGCCCACCGGGCCTTGACTTTGCCCGGGCCAAAGCCATCTTTGACCAACAAGCTGCCACTGGATCGCTAGTGGGCTTCAAGCCCGGAGATGTGCTGAGTGCATCCACACAGGCCCAGGCCGGGCTACAAAGTGCTCAGGCCGCAGTGGGGCAAGCATTAAGTGGAGTTACCGGATCTCTAGGTGCAGGTATACCCGGTGCTGCTGGCCTACTGGGCAGCGCATCGAAAAGTCTAGCCGGGGTAGGCGGAGCACTCAGTGGCAGTCTTTCGGCAGGTGTTCCGGGACTAACTGGTGCAATAGGTCCAGCGGTGTCTAGTCTCCAGGGTTCATTGTCAGGTGCAGCTGGCACTATTGGATCGCTTGCCACAACTGCCATCGGAACACTCAACAAAGCTATCAGTGGAGTACCCGGTGGTGCAACTATCAACACAGCTGACTTTACCAAGCAGATTCCAGCATTGGGATCAATCGGCAATCTCAGTGCGCCAGATGTGACTGGAATAATGGCCTCGGCTAAAAATCTAGTAGGGCAGGCAACAGATAAATTGAGCAATTTGAAAGGTGCAGGATCGTTTGGGTTTGATGCATCTCAGTTGGAAAAAGCCGGAATACTCAAACCCGGAACATCAGCACTGGCCGCTATAAAAAATGCTTCGTTAAGTGATCTGTTCAAGAGTGCATCATCATTTACAGGAAAACTTGGAATCAAAAGTGGAGCAGACTTGTTGGCCAATGCCCCTGCCCAAGCACAAATACAACAGGATCTAATGGTCAAAGGATTAGCCGGAATGTCGACTCTTGGTATTCCAACCGGCGCTCTCAGTGCTCCTGCATTAGGTGCTGTGGCTGTGCTGGCAGCCAAAAGTGTGACCAACGCAGTGGCTTGGCTCAAAGGAGCACCTGCTGCGGCCGGCGTGCCAGCTTCGGCAGCGACTGCTGCGGCTGCTATCGCACCAGGAGTTTCTAATGCAGATGTTGCCAGTACAACTGCATACGCGGTGAGATATACACAGCAAAAAGTACCCGAAGTATTCAAAGCCGAAGTGACACCTGTTCCTGCAGAAAATACTGCCAATAGAGAAACGCTTACTGCTGCTACCACCCGGGTGTTGGGCAATGACAAGATCCCACCACCCAATTATACCAGATCAGATGGAATATTAGGAGGAGATGCAGCTCGTACTGCATTGTTGGCTGAATTGCAAGCAGCCAGTGATGATTTGGATTCAACATTTAAACAATTCCAGGCCATGAGCGAAAAACTAAAAGTACTGGAAAATCAGCAAGTGGTATCTCAGCAGCAGTTTGATGCTTTTAGAGCAGAGTTTAATCAAGTCAAAGAAGGTGCCATACAGAAAAATAATGAAACTTATGTTCCTGTGTTGGCCAAGTATGATGCTGCCATAGCAGGTACCACCGTATCAGCCAGCAAGGTATTGGAAGATACCGGCGATACATCCGCGGCAGCTGAACTCACTCGTGTGCGAAGTACGTTTTTTAGAATAGTTCTTGCTCTCAAAGCCAAAGATAGAATACGGCAGGGAGTGGCCAATGATATTGTGGCTCGTGCGAAAGAATTGAAGAAACGTATATCTACCAATGTCAGCTGATTTTTATTGGTAAATATTGTATGGCACAGACATTCATAGGTTTCAATACCATCAACCAGTATAAAAAATTCACTCTCACTGACTTTGAATTGATCAAACGCGATCTTGCCAATGCATTCAATATCCGACAAGGTGAACTGCCTGGACGTCCTGACTACGGCACTATAATGTGGAACTTCTTGTTTGAAAATCAAATTGAAGAACTACAGAACAGCATCGTGGCCGAAGTGCAACGTGTGGCCGGCGGCGACCCCAGAGTGTTTATTTCGGACATACAGGTGTTTCCTGAAGAAAACGGTATCTTGATACAAATAGAAGTCACTGTCACGCCATCCACCGATGCCACTCGCCTGGGCATATTTTTTGATATCATAAGCCGACGAGCTAGTTTTGTTTAGGATAAACTACGCAGTTTTTTGTGTCCATAAATAAACAATAAGGCACAAAAGGTCGAAACCAATGGCAACAACAACTAGACAAACCGCAATCTTTGGAGTAGAGGACTGGAAACAAATCTACCAGACCTACCGCGAAGCCGACTTCCAAAGCTACGACTTTGAGACTCTGCGCAAAAGTTTTGTTGATTATCTGCGCCTGTACTATCCCGAAACATTCAACGATTACATTGAGTCTAGCGAATTTATCGCGCTGTTGGATGTGATGGCATTCATGGGCCAAGCACTGGCTTTTCGCACTGATCTCAACACACGAGAAAATTACATGGACACTGCTGAACGTAGAGATTCAGTAGTTCAATTGGCAAACTTGGTCAGCTACACTGCTAAACGCAATACAGAAGCACAAGGCTTGCTCAAGGTGTTTTCAGTGGTCACAACAGAAAACGTCACAGACTACAACGGAGTAAATCTCAGCAATGTTACAGTAGACTGGGCAGATCCTACCAATCCTGCTTGGCAAGAACAATTTACTACCATCATCAATGCCAGCCTGGTTGATTCGCAAAAAGTGGGTCGCCCAGGAAATCGCCAGACCATCTTGGGTGTGCGTACTGACGAATATGGTATAAATCTAGTGCCAGGATTCTTGCCGGTAATCCCTTACACTGCCACAGTGGATGGAATCAACATGCCATTTGAAGCTATGTCCTCTACATCGATGGGCGAAGATTATCTCTACGAACCCAGCCCTAAGATAAACCAAGCATTTAACATATTGTTCCGTAATGATCAGCTGGGATTCAACAGCAACAACACCGGATATTTCTTCATGTTCAAGCAAGGAGTGTTACAGAATCAAGACTTCAACTTACCTGAACGAATTTCTAATCGTACGGTCAATATCAACATTGATGGTGTTAACGAACAAGACCGTTGGTTATTCCAGTTGGACAATGTGGGAAACATCAATCGTGAATGGAAGTTTACAGAAAATGTTTATTCGGCCGCTGCCGAACAACTTGGCACCAGCCTGCGCCCTATCTTTTCAGTGACCAGTAGAGCTAACGATCAGATCACTTTGGTATTTGGCGATGGGGTTTTCAGTGAAATACCAGTGGGCACATTCCGTTGCTATGTTCGTGCATCTAATGGATTGCAATATATCATCAACCCTGAAGAAATGCAATCTGTCAGTTTGCCCATCAGCTACATCAGTCGCAGCGGCAATCTTGAAACTATAACTTTTACTTGCGGTATTACTCAACCGGTCAGCAATAGTCAATCACGCGAACCAATTGCACAGATCAAACAACGTGCGCCTGCTCAGTACTACACACAGAATAGGATGGTCAACGGAGAAGATTACAATCTGTTTCCGTATACTCAGTACAACTCCATCCTCAAGAGCAAAGCTATCAACCGTGCCAGCATCGGGACCAGTCGGTATCTTGATCTAGTGGACAACACCGGCAAATACAGCTCAACCAATACATTTGGCAGTGACGGCGGCCTGTGGGAACAGAACGTATTACCTACCATATTGTTCTCCTGGAATACCAGGAATGAAATCGCAGATGTTATAACAAACCAAGTACAATCAGAATTACTAGCGCCTATTGTCAAGCAGTTTTACTATGCAAATTTTCCGCGTCAGTCGGTCAATACCGGCACCACCGCATTGAGCACCTGGCAACAAAGTACTACATTGGCCAATCAGACCACTGGATTTTTCCGTAATAGCACCGTGACCAGTACATGGACCAGTGGTACTCCTATACCAGTAGGCAATGTAGTAAGCATATCTAATCCTTTCTTTTTTGTCACACCAGGCGCGTTGATAAAATTTGTATCGCCCACAGGATATTACTTTGATCGTAATAATCGACTGGTTCAAGGAACCCCGTCTCGAGCGGACGAAACACTAGAAATTTGGGCCAGCCCTCTGCAGGTACTGGGTGACGGATACAACGGAGGATTAGGCAATCTTCCATCGGGTGCCGGACCTGTTACTTTGAACAACTTTGTTCCTACTGGGGCCATTGTCGATTCGATTATTCCATTGTTTGTTACTGATTTGCCATTGGACCTCGAAACTGCCATCAGCGAGCAAATTGTATTGTATCGTAATTTTGGCCTAGGCTATGATAACGATGGATCTGTTACAGGCACACCATATTCTTGGTATCTGATTACTAGTACCAATCTTGATCAGGATGCAGCCTGGAGCCAGACCGTTCCAGGAGCGGCCGGTAACACCAACGGAGTAAACACCGATGCCAGCTGGATGATACAATTTGTCACAGTGAATCAAAGTTACACTATTACCTTCCGCGGATTACAATACAATTTTGGATCAGTGCTACAGACAAGATTTTTCTTTTATGAAAATCAACAAATTTATGACAGCCGGACCGGTACGGTGATCAAGGATTATGTCAATGTGTTAGCAGTCAATACTCAGCCAGATTCTACAGCACATCTGCCTGGAGACATCCCTGTAACTATTATAGGCCAGCCGGTGGAAAGCGATGGATATGTGGACGATTTCCAAGTGTTGGTCAGCTATCGAGATGCAGACAGCGACGGCATTCCTGACAATCCAGATTTTTTTACAGAGATTGTTGCCCCTACGGTAAATGCCAACGAAAAATTAGTATTCTTGCAACAGACCGTTGATTTTGACAATCTTCAACGCTATCTATTGGTAGAACGCGGACGAGTAAATTCCGACTATGCTACCATAGATGATATTGAATTGGTCAAGAGTGAATGGTCTCCGGGCCAGGTGTTTTATGCCTACGATCAAGACACATTCTACGAACTCAGTATTTCTGTAACAGGAGTACGTACACTTGTGGCAGTAACAGGATGGATCGCACGAACAGGTCGACAAGATTTGTACTATCAATATCGTCATAATTCTCCATTGACTAACCGTATAGATCCCGGTACTACTAACATCATTGATTTATATGTGATACCTCAATCTTATTATACCGCCTATCAGAATTGGATCAGGGACACTACCAACACTGTACCAAAGCCCAATGTGCCCACCATCGATGAACTCAATACTGCATATCAAGGATTACAAGATTATAAAATGATCAGCGACAACATCATCATCAACCCAGTGTCGTTTAAACCAATGTTTGGTATGAAGGCAGCGTCGGAATTACGAGCTACTATAAAAGTGATACGTGCTGCTAACTCCACAGCCAGTACCAGCGAGATCAAAAGTTCAGTGGTAGCAGAAATGAATAATTACTTCAGCATTGACAAATGGAATTTTGGAGATACCTTCTACTTCTCGGAACTGGCAGCGTACCTACATCGTATGCTGGGCACAATCATCAGCTCGGTGGTACTGGTACCGTTAAACACACAAAAATCTTTTGGAGACTTGTACGAAGTACGATCAGCACCAAACGAATTGTTTGTTAATGCAGCAACAATAGACAACATCGAAGTGATTGAAGCACTTACCAGTACCAATCTGCGTACCGCACCGGGCAGCGGAGTAATTTAATGGCCACTATACGTTCGGTAGATTTACTCCCACAAATATTTCAAACTGATACCAACAAGCAGTTCTTGGCTGCCACTTTGGATCAACTCACACAAGAACCACAGTTCAAGAAAACGCAAGGGTTCATTGGGCGCACAGTAGGTCCGGGAGTCAATCCCAATGACACATATGTGGTAGAGCCGGATGCCACGCGACGAGATTATCAACTTGAGCCGGGTGTGGTCAGTTTAGTTCCTGACACCAACACTATCAAAAATGCTATTACCTATCCGGGTATCAACGATGCTGTGGGATTCAGTGGCGGCGATAGCACACGCCCTGACAGACTGTATGAGAGTGAGTATTACACCTGGGATCCATTTGTAGAGTTCGATTCGTTTGTGAACTTCAGTCAATATTTTTGGTTACCGTCGGGCCCGGATCCTGTGGATGTGGCAGCATCTACCATACCTACTACTGATAATTTCATAGTTGATCGTGAAAATGGAGTGTATACATTTTCCGGAGTTACCGGCAACGACCCGGTTATAGATCTTGTGCGCGGTGGCAGCTATACTTTTCAGGTAGCTCAGAATACCAAAGAAACAGTGAATTATCGTGTGGGTAATTCTGGCACTGCTGCATATCTAATAGACGGATTAAGCAATCCGGCACTTACGCTTGCTCGCGGTAATACCTATGTGTTTAATTTGGTGTTCAACGGAGATTTTCCGTTCTGGATCAAAACTGCACCAGTTACTGGAGTAGGCGATGTATACAACACAGGCGTCACAAGAAACGGCGCGCTGACTGGATTAGTTACTTTTACTGTGCCACAAGATGCGCCGGATACATTGTACTATGCAAGTCAAACACAATTGAACATGCAAGGTACATTGAATATCATTGATGGCACACCGGGCACCGGAGCAGGATTTTGGATACAAGCATCACCGGGAGTAAATGGTCGAGACCCGTCTAGCCCAAACATCAGTTCGAGAGATGTACTGGGCGTATTCAACAACGGTACAGATCTTGGCACCGTGACTTTCAATGTGCCACTGAAAACTGCACAGAATTTTTATTACTCGCTAACCCCATTTGGCGTCAACCCCAGCGGAACTATTATCACCCCTGTTGATTTGATTTGCGATCTTAAATTTGATGAGATCAACAACAAGCAAGTGGATGAATTCTTGGCCGTATACGGCGGCATTGATGGCACCGCCAATCTCAATGGTCGTACACTAGTATTCACTGAACCGGTAACCGATGCCGAAGCCGGTGGATGGCAAGTGACTACGTTTTTTGATCCATTGGAAGAATCAAGCGCAAACAATTTCCTAGTAGGTAGCTTTGACACTACATTTTTCAGCCAGACAACCGATGTTGCGCCCGAAGACCGGTATCAATTATGGCAAATCAATTATGTCACGGTCAATAATTACACCTTCATGTCCTTGAGCAAGATCTCTGACATCCCGGCGCTAAACAAATTTACCGCAAGATACGGAGCTCAATACAGCAACACACAATGGTACAAAACAGCCGCTGGGTTATTTGAACGAATTCCATTGTTGACTGCGGCACAAGACACTTTGTATTATCAAGATGGTACTGATCCTGAAATCTTTGGTCGTATACGTCTAATAGATCAGTCTGCTAATACCACTCTGTACATTGATTCTATCTTGGGCCAACCTAATTATACCAGTCCAACTGGTGTAGTTTTTACCAATGGCCTCAAAGTAAAATTCATTGGTGATGTAGTCCCGTCCACATATGCATCTGGAACCTTTCCGTTAGTGATCACTGCCGCACAGGCCGGCAGCAATTATCTCACAACCGAATCTACCGCTAATCTTTACGTCAACGAGCAGATCATATTCACCGAAAGTATTGGTGGTATATTACCAGGAACATATTACATCCAGAGTATCGCAGCGAATGGTATACAATTCAGTATCAGCACCAAAAAAGGCGGCGGCGCCTATCCTTTACAACCTGGTACAGTAACTGGTGTTACTGCAACTGTCAACAGCGATCTAGAATACTACGTAAGCGGTGTAGGAACAGCGATTGAATTATTGTTGGTTGATATTTTTGTCACTCCCGAATCGTATCTAGTAGATGCTAACGATAGCACCATCTACGTTGAACCAGGCTCTACAGATTATCTTACCATCGACCGGGCCAGCCGTGACCGCAATGCGTGGAGCCGTAGCAATCGCTGGTTCCATTCAGACGTTATCAACGCTACTGCAACATACAACAACGCCACAGCCACATTTGATAACAATTATCGAGCCAAGCGACCCATCATCCAGTTCCGTCCAAATATCAAACTATGGAACATGGGCACCGAAGGCAAGGATCCGGTTGATATTATTGATTTTTCACAAACTGATGCATTCAGTAATGTGGTGGGGTCTACTGAATATACTGTAGATGGGTATACCTTTATAGACGGCAGCCGAGTGGTATTTGCTGCGGACGCTGATCAATCTGTAAAGAACAAGATATATGTGGTATCATTCATTGTGCCGGATACTGTGGCTCCGTTGATTTCGCAGCCTATCATCAATCTGACACCAGCTGAAGATGGAGAAGTGCTGACTGATCAATGCACTATCTGTTTGAATGGCTCAACAACCGCAGGTGTTACATTTTGGTTTGATGGCACAGCATGGATTGAAGCACAACAAAAAACTTCAGTACAACAGGCTCCGTTGTTCAATGTATACAACCCTGACGGATATAGCTTCGGTGATCGGGCAGTGTATCAAAGTTCTACATTCTCGGGTAGCAAATTGTTTAGTTACGCAGTAGGAGACACCAACATTATTGATCCGATATTGCAATTTCCTTTGCAATACCTCAATATCAACAACGTAGGAGACATTGTCTTCAACAATGATTTATACAAAGACACTTTCTTGTATGTGGTCGATAATGCTAGTGTGACATTGGATATCAGCTCAGGATCTGTCAGAGAGTATGGAACTCGTGCAACTTATCAACGCCTAATTGGCTGGCAAACTGCGATCACAACAAGTCAGACCTACCAACAATTTAAATTTGAATACACTGGCGCCACACTCAAACTGGATGTCAAAGTTAACGCTCCAGTAAACAACACACCTGCGATTAAAATATACGTAGGATCAGTATTTCAGGCGCCGGGCAATTACAGCTATATTACTGGTGCCAACAGCACAGTAATCACATTAAACAATACCTATGTGCCAGGTGATATCATTGAAGTATTGGTGTTAAGCGACCAGCCCAGTGCTACAGCATTTTATCAAGTTCCTATCAATCTGCAGAATAACCCATTGAATGGAAATAGTCCAGAATTCACACTGGGTACCATACGAACACATTATGAAAGCATCTGTCAGAATCTGTTGACAATTCAAGGACCGGTCAACGGCTCCAACAACACCAGAGACCTTGGCAACATAGTGCCTTATGGACTGACTATTTTGCAACAAAGTGCGCCAATGACGCTGGCTGGATATTTCTTGCGTTCAACGGACTACAATATTTTTGCATCGTTGAGTTTTGCCGCCAGAGAATATAACAAATACAAATATCAATTGTTAGATGCTGTGACGCAGCAAACAATTGGGTTTGAATCCATAGGTCAGGTCCTGGACACTGCAATACAAGATGTCACTCTAGGTCGAGTGGAATCACAACCATTTTACTGGTCAGATATGCTACCGTTTGGTGCAGTATATACCACTACGACTTACAACATTGAGTACACCATAACAGATTCGTTTGACACGGTTCAAGTTTATAACTATCGGACGGCAAATTATCTAGGCATGAATGTGTACCTAAATGGAGTATTGTTAACAAGAGATCGTGACTATGTGGTAGCCGCCGACGGCCCACGTGTGACTATTCTCCAGGATTTAACATTTGGCGATCAATTGATTTTCCAAGAATACAGCGCCACATATGGCAGCTTTGCTCCTAATACTCCTACTAAATTAGGATTGTATCCAGCATTTGTGCCGCAGGTGATCACGCAAAAAGCCAGCAACGGATTGGTGCAGGTCACACAAGGACACGACGGATCGATCACTCCGTTGTTCAATGACATACGTGATCAGGTGTTGTTGGAGTTTGAAACTAGAATATATAACAATCTCAAGCTAGATGGAAATCCTGTTCCGTTGACCATTGACGATGTGTTGCCCGGACAATTCCGTGACACAGGATTCACTTACGCAGAAATTACTAACATATTGAATCAAGATTTCTTGAGTTATGTAGGTGCTAACAAACTTGATTTTCGTGCTCAAGATTTTCGTGCTACCAATGAGTTCACATGGAACTACAGCGGTGCACAGAATAAATTAAACAACACACAAAACTTATTGGGTGCCTGGCGCGGTATCAATCGTTACTTCTATGACACTGAACAGCCACAATACACTCCTTGGGAGATGTTGGGATTTAGTAAACAACCTCTCTGGTGGGAAGATACATATGGCCCAGCACCATACACCGGCGATAACTTGGTGTTGTGGGACGACCTAGCAGCAGGTTATGTGGCCGATCCTATACAACCATACTTCCGGCCAGAATATGCACGTCCAGCAAGCATTGGCTCGTCGGACGAACCACCTCGTGGAGGAATCTGGGGAGCAGGTCCGTATCCTTCTTTGCTGCCAATCATACCAACTGGTGACGAGGGGCAACTATTAAGCCCGGCTCAAAGTGTGATGGGAACATATGCATCTGCACAATTCCAGAAGAGTTGGGCACCCGGAGACGGCAGCCCTGTAGAAGCATCGTTCTGGAACAGCTCTAGTTACCCATTTGCAGTGATGCATGTGCTGGCAGTGACTCAGACTGCTAAGTTTTTTGCACTGTTTGCCGATCGTGACCTGTATCGATACAATGAAGAATTTGGGCAATACTTGCTGAATGATCGTTATCGTTTGAATGCCAACGGCATTGAAGTATACGGTAACGGGGTTAGCAAAGCTAGCTACATTGACTGGATCGTTGATTACAACCGTCAGGCCGGTATTAATTCCACTGATGAGCTGACTGCAGACCTAGCCAATCTTGACGTGAGATTGTGTTATAGAATGGCCAGCTTTTCCGACAAGCAATACATTAAGTTGTTTACGGAAAAATCCAGTCCTAATTCTACCAATACTGCATTGTTAATTCCGGATCAGAGTTATAATCTACTGCTGTACAAAAATCAACCATTTGACCGTACTAGTTATTCAGCAGTGGTCATACAGATAGTGCCCGGCGGATATGCCATGTATGGGTACAACACATCTCAACCATATTTCAACATAATAGCCAGTAAATCCACCGGCCAGTTGCGAACAATCACATCCGGTGGAGCCACAGTACAAGTACCCACTTTCTATACTGATACAATAGTACAGATACCGTATGGATTTATATTTGCCAACGAAACAAGTGTTTGCGATTTTTTCTTGAGCTACGGAAAATACTTAGAAAAGCAAGGTATAGTTTTTACTGATCGTGCCAACGGATACACACTAGATTGGTTGCAGATGTGTAACGAGTTCTTGTATTGGAGTCAGCAAGGCTGGGGCGAAAACGCTCTGCTGAATCTGAATCCATTGGCAGGTAAACTTTCTGTGACTCGTGAGCAAGCGGTAGTAGATAGCATAGTTGTACAAGCCATAGACAATGTGCTGTTGGATCAAAACAATCGAGAATTGCCCACACGCAATCTCAATATCACACGGATCGACAATACCTTTACTTGCGAACCGTTGACTACCCAGACTTTGAGTTTTATTGATCTGAAATATACCACACACGAACACATGATTGTGCTAGACAATCAGAGTGTGTTTGGTGATTTAATTTATCAACCTATCACCGGAGCACGTCAGAGCCGCTTGGTGTTGGTGGCCGCCAACACTGACAATTGGACTGGGCAGATTAACACCCCAGGTTTTGTTCTTAATCTAAACAACGTGGAAGAATGGTCGGGATTAAAACGCTATACCAAAGGACAGATAGTAAAATACAAAAATGTGTATTGGAGCGCATTGAACATTATACAACCAAGCAACCGATTTGATTTTAATGACTGGGTGCAAAGCGATTACACACAGATTGAATTGGGTCTACTGCCTAATCTGGCCAACAAAGCAAATCAATTGGCCAACAGTTATAATATTAATTCTGCCAATCTTGAAAGTGATAACGATCTATTGAGCTATGGATTGATTGGGTTCCGTCCTCGGCAATATATGGCCGCACTGAACCTAGACGACGTGAGTCAGCTGAATGTGTATCGACAATTCCTAGGATCCAAAGGAACCATACTCAGTGCAGAGCTATTTTCCAATGCCAATCTTGGAAAAGAAGCAGCAGACTACAGCATCTATGAAAACTGGGCGGTACTGCGCTCAACCTATGGGGCTAATGCCAATCGTAGTTTTGTTGAACTTAGACTAAACAAAGCCTATCTGGCCAGTGATCCGAGTGTGGTGCAAGTTGTATTACCCCAGCAGGTGAGTGCAGCCGACCAACAGATCTTGTTAAGCGATGTATGGAAACAAAGTTATAAGTTAACTTCTACCGATTTTTTGCCTACCACTACAACTTTACCTACTGACATAGGATTGCCCACGGCTGGATATGTGAATTTAAATGATGCTGATATCACAGTATTTGATGTCAACGACCTAGGAAACATTGCTGCCAATCTTGATGCTATTGCTGTTGGAACATCAATATGGATGGCAAAGATAAATGATTACGATTGGAATATCTATCGTGCGCAAAGTGTGCCGGGCACAATACAGCATGTATGCGATAACCTAGATGGCACCAGCAGAGTTATATTCAGTCTACCGCATGGGTTGTCGGTTGGGGATACCCTGATTATCAAGTTTTTTGATACCGAAGTCAATGGTGTCTATGAAGTGATGAGCGTACCAAACATAACCACAGTAAACATTGCGTTCCAATTTACCAGCCGCCGTACTGTGGCAGATGGCATCGGATTAGGCTTCACACTACAAACCATGCGTGTGGCGCAAGCGTCGGACGTTATCAACTTGCCATATGCAGATGATATCGCAGCAGGGTCGATTGTTTGGGTGGATAATAACGGTGCCGATCTATGGGAAGTGATACAAAAACAAGAAGTATTTTCAGGTTCAACACAAATTAGTCCGATACTGTTAGACGCTGGGGAACAATATGGGTCAGCAGTGGCCCAGGCCAACTCACGATCAGCATTGTTTGTGGGTAGCCCACGATATGGGTTTGGTACCGGAACTGAATCGGGTGCAGTATATGTGTATGTTAAAAACTCTGGAGACACATATTCTCCAGTGAGTCCAATTGCTGATGCAGACGGCATCCTTACATTGGGTGCAACCGGAGTTCGTGCATATGGCAACGCTGTAGATTTTGGTAATCAGACCTGGGCAGTGGTGGGTGCTAGCAAAAGCCTTGGCCCTGCCAGTCAGACCAACAATGGTTATGCTGCGATAGTTTATCGAGACCCGGTGCTGGGTCAGCCTGGCATCAATCCGTTTACCAATTGGCAATTGCTAACATTACCTGGTACAACCACAACAACTACTCCTGGCGCAGGGGAATTTGGATACTCAGTGACTATGAGTCCAGATGAGCGCTGGGCATACATTGGTGCTCCTGGATTGAATACAGTATATGCATATGGTCAAGTGCCGTGGCAAGATCAATATGTTAGTGTATTAGGCAACGGCATCACAAAACAATTTACGATTGCCAGTGAAATACAAATCAACAACAGCAGTCAGCTCAGAGTCACATTCAATGGGCAACCTCAGATCTCAGGATACTCTATTGATGCAGCATTTGACAAAGTCACATTTACCACTGCACCCGCAGCCGGTGTACTTGTAAAATTCCAACGTATCAGCTCACAACAACTAGATGCGCAGACTTATTATGAAGTACCGCAAACATCTACCAGCGGCAGCGGGGTCGGCGCAAAATTTACAATAATAAGAGTTCGAGGACAAGTAGGTCAGCCAGGGTCAACCACCGGCGGAGTCGGTGCTACGTCTCTAGGGTCAGGATATGCAGTAGGAAATACCATCACTATTGCTGGTGCTAGCTTTGGAGGCACCAACAATATTACTCTCACGATAACATCAATTGGAACCGGCGGCACACTAGGCAACTTTACTATTGCGTACACTGCACCGGCATTGACAACGGTGTTTTCGTTGAATGAATATTTCTTTACTGCCACAAACATCTATAGTTTCAGCGTTCAGGTCAACGGAGTGTTATATCGTCCCAACATAGATTATAGTTTTAGCACAGCCACACAAGATTTAACATTCACCGGAACTGGGCCACCGTCGGGCACTGTGATCATTGTGACAGCAATGAGTTATTTCACCTATGTTAATTCTTTCACCGTTGCCGGCTTAGGCGGCTCAGATAGATTTGGTCATTCAGTATCATGCACCACAGATGGCCGCCAGATAATGGTCGGTACTCCGTACAGCACAGAAAGCAGCCAGGTTGAAGCTGGATCTGTGTATGTGTTTGACCGTAATGTACAACGCTTTATCTATGGCGAAGATGGGTCAACTGTGACATTCACTTTGTTAGGCACGCCAGTGGCTCCTATCAGTGTTATTGTTAATAATGTATTCTTGACCAATCAGGCCGATGGCGTGGTCGGAGCAGCAAATACTTTCTATTGGAATGGTGCTAACACAGTAACAATCAATGCTGATTTACAATATGGTGATGTGATTGAAATTGAAACCAATCAATTCTCACAGATCCAAGAAATTGCACAAAACACTGTGGCTAATTTCTCAAATTTTGGGCAGAGCATTGACATCTGCTCTAATAATTGCAGTCTGTACGTGGGTGTACCACAAAGCAGTGAACAGGTGTACAAAGGCGGAGTGGTTGAGCGTGATGTAAATCAAAGCCGTGTTTACGGCACTACTACATCGACTGCTGCTAATGCAGTACTCACTGCTGGAAATACCTTGCGTGTGAACAACATGGATGTGGTAGTACCTACTACATGGAGCAGTCTGAGTTCTTACAATAAGAATGATGTAGTTTATAATTTGTCAGGTAGCACATACACAATTTATGTGGCATTGCAAGCGGTTCCTGTTTCTACTGCATTGAGCAATGCAAGTTATTGGTCTGTGGTTACTACAACCACAACCGCAGCCAGTATCTATGTCCGTGCGTTGGCCGCACAGATAAACAGCACAGTACCAAATGTCAGTGCCACGGTTGATGCCAGTGGCTATCTGACCATAGCTGTTAAGAATAGCAATTCTGCAACTGCGTTTAATAAACTGCAAGTGGCACCTGGGTCAGTTGGCACAGCATTTACCACATTGGCATTCAAGACATTTGTGTTTACACAAACCATACTCAGTCCTTATCCAGTAAAATATGCTGCGTTTGGATACAGTGTGAGCATCGCAGATACTGCTACTACACTAGCAGTAGGTGCACCGAATGGTACTTTGTATTTGATAACCGTGTTTGATGATGGTACCACAGACTTTGATGCCGATAGTACTACATTTATCACCACCGTAAACAATAGTGGTGCTGTATACACTTATGATTACTTGCCCGGAGCAAACATGAGTGTGTCAAATCCTGGCAACTTTGTATTTGGTCAGCAAATAACCAATAGTGAGATCAGCGAACTTGATTCGTTTGGTGCTGCAATCACTTACATAGATGGTGTATTGGTAGCAGGCGCGCCAAACAATGACGTTGGCGACAGCTCAGCAAATTACGGTCGGGTGTTTGTGTTTGAAAATCCAGACCGTCTGAGTGCCTGGAAAGTGATACGCCAGCAACAGCCAGCAGTGGATGTGAGATTGCTCAATGGGGTATTCACATACGATCGGATTACCAGTGCTACTACGCAATTCTTTGACTTCTTTAATCCGTTACAAGGCAAGATATTAGGCGCTGCAAGACAAAATATTGATTACATCAGTGCGCTTGACCCTGCAAATTACAATATTGGACCGACCAGCATCAATGGTGCTACCTGGTGGTCAGGGCATGTGGGAGAAGTATGGTGGGATACCAGCACGGTGAGATTTATCGATCCCAATCAAGATGACGTAACCTACGCCAGTCGACGTTGGGGACAAATTTTTCCTGGCAGTACAGTAGAAGTATATCAATGGGTCTTGAGTGCTGTGCCACCATCTAGTTACACCGGCCCCGGAGTACCGTATAGTACCACAAGTTATAGTATCAATTCACGACTTGACCGGGACGGCGTATTTGCCACTGAGTATTATTTCTGGGTACGAGGAATAACTACCACGGCTGTTCAGCAAGGAAAAACACTCAGCATAGCAACAGTAGCACAATACATTGAAAATCCTCGCGCCAGTGGCATAACTTACATCGCACCAATCAATGCCAGCACCATTGCTTTGTATAATGCTGCTGAATACATAGTGGCATCGGATACTGTGATTAACATATCATTTGACCGAGAAGCCACTGAGAGTAATGTACACACTGAATACGAATTAATAGCCGAAGGCAAGCCCGACGCGTTCTTGAGCACTAATCTTTACCGTAAACTGCAAGACAGCTTCTGCGGAGTTGACACATTTGGTAACAATGTGCCCGACCCTAATCTCGGACCAGCTGAGCGTTACGGGGTGCAATTTAGACCTCGTCAGAGCATGTTCACCAACAGATTCAGTGCTCTTGAAAACTATCTCACAAGAGTTAACAATGTGTTAGCCCGGTTTCCGATCTCAGAAAGCCGCAGTTTTAATCTGCTTAACAGCGCCGAACCGGAACCTAGTGCAGCCACCGGCCTGTGGAATTTACGTGTGGCTAACTTGGAAATCTTAGGGTTCCAAAATATCTACACTGTGCCAATCGGTTATCGTTATCTAGTGGTAACCGACAGTGATAATCGCGGTCTATGGACGATTTACACAGTAACAGATAGTGACCAAGTTGCTGGTGACCGCCTGTTGAGATTGTCATTTGTGCAAGGATACAATACTGCTGATTATTGGAGTTATATTGACTGGTACCTTCCAGGATACAATTCCAGCAGTAAAGTTCTAGCAGAAATTACCAATACTGCAGGGTTGAGTACATTAGATGTACCAGTGGGCAGCAGTGTACGAATCACTGCTAATGCACAAGGTAAATGGGAAATATATCTGTTGAGTGACACTGGTTGGGATCGTGTAGGATTACAAGATGGCACTATTGCATTCTCAGCTGAGCTATGGGATTATCAATTAGGCAGATTTGGGTTTGACATTGAAGTTTTTGACGCACAATATTATGATCAAGAACCTGTGAAAGAAACAAGAAAAATTATTCAAGCCATCAATGAAGAACTATTGATCGACGATCTTGCCATTGAGAGAAATCGTGCATTGATCTTGATGTTTAATTATGTGTTGAGCGAATTCTCTGCACCTGACTGGTTGGTTAAAACCAGCTTGATTGATGTGGATCACCGCATACGAGATCTTGCTCCGTATCAAAATTATCGTCGAGATAATCAAGAGTTTGTGATTGATTACATAAAAGAAGTCAAGCCATATCATGTTCAATTGCGCGAATTTAATCTGCGATATAATGGACTGGATCAATTCCTTGGAAGCCTTACTGATTTTGATGTGCCGGCCTACTACAACACTTCGCTGACTGTTCCCCAATACACCAGTCCTATATTATTACCTTACGAGCACGGTTCTTCAGATATTTCTAACTTCCTAAGTGATTTGCCGGCCAACAGCACGGTGTGGAACACTTTTCCATACACTCAGTGGTATAACAATTATCTATTGACACTGACAGATGTATCAATGGTCGACAATGGAACTGGTTATACTGAACCTCCGTTGGTGATAATTGGAACTGCGTGGACTAGTAATACTCCAGTGACTATTAATCAACAATTATTTTACGCTAATAATAATGTGACTAATCTGTATACTGTGGTAGCAGATGGCATAACCGGCATGGATCCGCCAACTTTTACAACCGCTGGCAACCAAACTGATGGTACAGCTACACTGACGTATACTGGGCTAGCGGCGCAGGCCACTGCGGTGATCAACAGCCTAGGTCAGGTAGTAGCGGTCAATGTAACTTATTCTGAAGCGTATATCGATCGACTCCTGAGATATCATTCACAGGCGGTGGCGGCATTGGGTCAGGCGCTAGAGCGTATGCTCTGATAACTCCAGGTCTGGCCCGAAGTTTCAAAACCACAATCAAATATGACAGGTTCCAATACTTCAGTGATGTTCGAGACTGGAACCCAAGTGGCACATATCCTGATGGGCAACTGGTACGATATGACGATCGTGTGTGGCAAGCTGCCAGCACAGATTCCACTGCGGTAGTAGGCCCTGACTTTAATCTTGAAGATTGGACATTGATACCGGCCAAAGATTTAACCGGTGTGGACCGTACTATGGGTCTATATGTGGCCGGCGTAGATCAACCAGGATTAGATTTGCCATTGTTGATTGACGGTGTTAACTACCCCGGAGTTCAAGTGTATGGTAATTATTTCACAGGAACAACCCCTGAAGATGCTGCATACGCTAGCTCGTTTACTGATACAACATTGGGTCAAACATATAGTAGTATCAATGTAGATGGCGGCGAATTCATTGGATTGTACGAAGGTCATGCTCCTGAAGAATTAGTAAATGGTGCCGAATTTGATACCTTGGACATGCGTGTGTACACTCGTCCAGGCGCAGATTGGAACAGGGATGGACACGGATTCCAATTAGCAGATCTTCGTTATCAATATAATGCTGCTGTAACAAATGTCTTCAGCTGGGCCGGATTGGTAGACAATCCTGTGGGCATATTTGTGACCAACACCACAACAAATCTACCACTATCACTCAACATCGATTATACTGTGAATTGGATATTACAAACTATTACTCTACTCACAGTAGCAAATGGAAATATCATCAGCATTGCTGCGTTTGAAATTGGTGGCGGCAGTCAGTTGTATCGTACAAATATAGTAGGCAATGATACAAACACTACCATAATACCGGTTAATGCTGCGGAAATAATCGACTTGGCAATATTTGTCAATGGTGCACCTGTCAGTGGAGCATCGTGGGATCCGTATATTGACAGCACTGACTGGAATCAGCTGAATAGTTATTCTAAATTAGATGTGGTCAACTCCACCGACGGTAGTACAATGGAAACTTACTATCGAGCACTACGTGATGTGCCAGCAGGCATAGATATTGCTAATGCTACTTATTGGATAGAATTTACCCCTACGTTAGAATCGATAGTCGATTTAGGTGCAGTTTATACCAACACCGATGCTATCGCATTGACTGCATTTGGTGTGACCACGATCGATGCTGGATATTTTGTCATTGGCAGACAATACACTATAACGCAAGTAGGAACAACTAATTTTGTGGCCATTGGCGCTGGTGCAAACACAATAGGAACGGTGTTTACAGCCAGCGGAGTAGGATCGGGCACTGGAACAGCTTCTACAGTATATGGATGGAGTGTGCCGCAGACTCAATATATCATTGCTGATTCTAATTTTGTTACATTTAAATCTACCACATTAACTAATTCTGTGCAAGGTAGCAATTTAGCCAATATGATAGTCACACGCAATGGATTGAGATTGCAACCCCCCGAAGGGCGTGAATGGATCAGTGATGGTAGTTCATTGGCATACAGTTTGCCCACACGCGGCGGCTATAGCCAGGCAATTGTAAACGCCACTACAGATGTGATTGTGTGGGTTGATAATATACTACAACAACAAAGCATCGGTGGAGTACCGGGTGTGTACAGCGTGACTCCGTACGTATCTGCAAATGATCGCGATGTGGTGTTCAATGTGGCTCCGCCTGTTGGTGCCCGTATATTGATCACAGTAACTACTCAAGCAGGTTATCAGTTGGCAGGTACTACGTTACAAATTGTAGGAGGTGTAAATCTTAATGATTTGTTCGCAGTTACTACATTTAATGATACTTCACAGCAGTATCCGTTAACACTGGTATTCAACGGCCCTGTGATTACCGGTGTGGTCGAGCAAGACCCATTTGATCCGTTGCCAAATGAGGCAGCATACAACAACCAACCAGGCAGCTTTGATTATGCCACAGTCAATAACACTCAATGGAGTTTTGATTACAGCGTAGGCACTGCGGTATATGACAATCAATTCTGGTTAGAGCGTGCAGGCGTCAATGCTGCCAGATTATGGGTCACGTTGGATGGTTATGCATTGACCAACAGTATAGATTACAGCGTGGAAGGTGAATATCTGATACTAGCATCCGGTGCTATCCAGCCAAATCAAATAATGGCAATCACCGAAGTCACTGACAGTATTGTTCCGGACGCAATGGCATTCCGTATATTCCAAGACATGCGCGGAGTTCAGGCCACATATCGTATCACTCATGAAACTACCACAACCTTGACACAGTCATTGACCGCAGATGCTGATATAGCATATGTGGAAGATGCTCTTGCATTAGGACAGCCTAATCTGGACATTGGTGTTTTTGGGGTATGCACAATCGACGGTGAGCGTATCATGTACAGAAGTATTAATGCGGCCAACAATACATTATCGGGATTGATGAGAGGTACTGCTGGGACAGCAGCAGCAGACCACGATACTGGCACAGCAGTTTATGACCTAAGTCGTGGAAATCTACTACAAAGTGACTACCAGGATTATATCGTATCTGACACCAGCCTCGGAGATGGATCTACTACTGTATTTTATGCTCCAAGCATAACTCCTGGTGACTTTGTTGATAGTGCTAGCGAAGCACCTGCAATAGAAGTATATGTAGCCGGTATCCGCCAATACGCATACAGTGACACTACTGCCACCAGCCAATATCGTTGGTTTGTGACTGATTTTGACCCGTTGGCTGTGGATTTTGTTGTTGATGACACTGCATATCCACCGTTGTTGCCACCTGTACCTAATGTAGAAGTCACAATACTGGTACGTCAGGGTGTGACTTGGTATCAACAAGGAGCAACCACACCTAGCGACGGAATTGCATTGCAAGATACCGATACAGTCGCTGCAAGGTTTTTACGTGGTTTATAAACAAGGTAAATAAAATATCATGTCAACTACAACGCCAACTAAGCCAGCTACTCCTGTACCCGCCCAGCGGCCAAACAAACCCAACGAAAGCGGAACAATTTCGGTGCAAGCACATATGAGGATTTTTGATCCTAAAACACAAAAAACCTATGTGGAGGGACGAGCATGATCACGCCTGGGCTATGTAAAATTGAAGGGTTTGTAAAAATACACGATCCTAATTCTGGCAAAATTCTAGTAGATAAAAAGAACGCTATCCATTATGAAAACATTTCGATCGCGATGGCGCAGACTCTGAGCAACAGGGATCTAGGATATATCTATCAGATGGCATTTGGCAACGGCGGCAGTTCGGTTGATCCCACTGGAGTGATCACATATTTGCCGCCGAACACAACAGGGCAAAACGCAGATTTGTACAATCAAACCTATCAGAAAGTAGTAGATGATAACTCAGCTGCTGATACTGATCCTGTGAATAACAAAATGACCGTGCTGCATACATCCGGTAATCTCTATACTGATATTCTGGTCAGTTGCTTACTGGATTACGGCGAGCCCCCTACCCAGCAAGCGTTTGACAATTCAACCAATTTTAATGGTGAATATGTGTTTGATGAACTAGGGCTCAAATCTTGGAACGGCGCATCAGACAATTTACGATTGATCACTCATGTGATTTTTCACCCGGTGCAAAAAAGTCTAAATCGGCAAATACAGATTGACTACACCTTACGAATCCAGACATTGACTAACATCAATGCTGTATAAATATTGATAACAGGAACAGGTAATCCAAATGGCATATACAATTAATCTAACCGACGGTACAGTTTTTGCAACTATTGCAGATGGCACCGTCAACACTGCTAGTAGCATGACGCTGGTAGGCAAAAACTATGCCGGCTATGGTGAATTTTTAGATGAAAACTTCATCCACGCACTGGAAAATTCATCGAATACTAGCGCACCCGGGTCGCCGCTTACTGGCCAACTATGGTGGGATAAGACCAATGCATTGATGAAAGTGTACAACGGTACAGCTTTTAAAGTCATGACTGGATCTACTAGTTCAGCAAGTGCGCCTAGTAATGTCATTGCTGGAGATTTATGGTGGGATACTACCAACGCACAATTGAAAGTGTACAACGGTGCTTCCTGGACCGTGGTTGGACCAGCTTTTACCTCTGCTGAAGGTACCGCAGGTGCTGTGCCCGAAACAATCACCGACAGTGGAGCCACTCCGCATTACGTGACCAGTTTGTATGTAAACAATACCCGTGTTGCTATCGTGAGCAAGGACTCGAGTTTTACTCCGTCAGCACCAACTTTTACCACATTTCCTACCATATACAATGGTATCACTTTGTACAATGTCGGGTCTCCTGTATTTGCAGGCACAGTCACTAACGCAGCATTGTTGGACAATCTGGACAGCACCGACTTCATGCGAGCCACTGCCAACACATCCACCACCGGTACATTGGCAGTATTAAACAACTTTGGATTTACCGTAGGGTCGGCCAATGTATTCTCAGTGACCACAACGTCTACTGATGCCAACGTCAAGAGCGCAATCTCCAATGGTAACTTGACACTACAGGCCAACGTGGGCGGTACCACTTATAATGTGGCACAGGTTCTCGGAAGCACTGGTGTATTTGCTGTGTCAAATGCAATGACTGCCGGTACCACAGTATCCGCAGTGGGCAATATCACCGGAGGCAATCTAAGAACCGGCGCACAGATCAGTGCTACCGGTAACATCACAGGCGGAAATGTTATTTCTGTTGCTGCTGTGAGTGGTGTATCTTTGGTATCTTCGGGCAACGTAGATAGTGGTAACTTGCGTACAAGTGGATTGATCAGTGCAGCGGGCAATATTACCAGTGCAGCCAATGTAGCAGGCACATTCTTCCTGGGCAACGGTAGTCAACTTACTGGTCTGAGTTTGGGTGTTAGTGTTACTAAGTTTGTTAACGGCACCAGTGAAGGTAACGTGGGTGCCACCAACGGCAACATCAACTTTAACGTGGCCGGCGTAAGCAATGTGGTAGTGATTGACACAACTACTTTGTATGCAAACGTACTGAGCGCACAAAGCATCACAAAATCTGGAACCAACGCTATTGGTAATATCGGATCTGTTACTAGCTTTTTCAATACCGTATTTGGTAATGTGTACAACGGTACGGTTGTTAGTATGGCAGGTAATGTCACCGGCGGCAATATCACAACCGGTGGACTTGTCAATGCCGGAACAACTGTAAGTGCTACTGGTAATATCACCGGCGGTAACCTGATCACTGCTGGGTTGCTCAGCACATCCAGCATCACCAAAACTGGTAGCAATGCAGTAGGTAACATTGGTAGTTCCAGCAACTATTTCAATCAAGTGTTTGCCACAGCTACCACAGCATTGTATGCTGACGTTGCCGAACGCTTTGCAGCCGATGAAGTATTAGAACCAGGTACAGTAGTTGAACTAGGCGGTATCAATGAGATCACTAGATCCATAACTGATCTTAGCGAAAATGTATTTGGAGTTATCAGTACCAGACCAGCATACACCATGAATGGCGGAGCAGGAGAAGATTCTACTCATCCTAAAGTAGCAATGACCGGACGTGTGCCAGTCAAAGTCATTGGTGTTATCCGTAAAGGAGATCGATTGGTATCTGCAGGATCGGGGTTAGCAAGAGCAGCTAAGACAGGGGAAGCTACTGCATTTAATGTGATTGGACGAAGTCTAGTTGACAAGATCACCCAGGATTCAGGTACAATTGAAGCGATAGTAACTATCAAGAATTAAAACAGGAATAGACAATGACTTATTCAGCAGGCGGATTAATCCAGGCAACAGACTACAACGGATTTGTTAGCACAACAGCCGGAGCCAATATCAATGACATCTGGGGCGCTGGATCGGGCGACAAAGGGTACGGGCAAACTGCCGTTGGCACTGTTGCTGCTGCTGGCACAGTGACTGCCACACAATGGGCCAGCTTGGTCAATACTTTGAGCAGTTTAGGTAGCCAGACCAACACCACTCTTACTGCAAGGTCGGCTCCCACTGCTGGAACCACGATTGCTATCTTGGCAGCAGTCAATACAGATCTCACCAATGTTACCACCAACAGGGCCAATGCTGCTGCTGTGGGCGCACAATACACAGGATGGACCGGAACCAACTCCAAAACAGCCGGTACATCGGGTGCCGCCTGGACCATCACATTCACCAACACTGTGACATTTGCCAGTTCAAGTGCTGCCCGTTATTTCTTCAATGGAGGCGGCCTGATCAAACTGCAAACCAGCAAAACTTCAACTGGTCTAACCGGCGATCCAGAATGGAATGATTTGTCCAGCACATTATGTGGTCAGATCTATTTCAGCGGAATAGCAGCCAGCCACACCATCGCAGGTGTTTCTTATACCGGAACTACCAAAATCGGCGGTACAGGGACTCCTACCACACTGAGCACAGCCACAGGATATTACGCATTAACCCCGGGAGGCGCAGCCACTATCATCTACAAACAGTTTGCAGATACAGCACCTTACACAGCAAACTACATTCAAACCTCAGTGGCCTTGGATGCCACATCGGCAATACTTACATTCACTACACTTTGGTCTGCTAATGATTCTGGACCAGGCAATCCCGATCCAATATCCGGCGGTACCGCAGCGGTGGCCGCTACTCCTGGTACTGCTCCATGTACTATCTGTACATATACCCCACCTAGTTCTACCTATTTGACCACTGCAAGTTGGGGAACTCCAACTGTGGCTGCCACCACAACTTAATCGTAAAGGGCCCAAAAGCCCTTTACTTTTGATTGCATGTCGTGTAGAATACACGTATGGATACCAATAACTTAATTGCTCATGCTCGCTCTAGATTCAATCACGAATCTGCTAGACGCCTGCTCAAAGAAAAATATCAAGCCCGTATGTTATTCGCTCACGCCAGTGGTATGTGGCGTGCTGGCCCTGAACTCTTGGTATTGTTGGCCACGGTGCCGCCGGGTGATGCAGTGATCTTAGACTTGTACGAAAACCCAGTGCAAGTCAATCCCGAACAACTGCGCGGTATAGCCATGCAACACTGGCAAGAACAAATGAATGCCTGGTTGATAGAGCACGAACAACTGAACAAAAAAAGATGACCACTGGTGCATTGATATTTGCATTCAACAATGAAAAAACTGACTATGTGGCCATAGCAGCTTGGTCGGCACGCAATATACATAGACATCTTGGAATTCCGGTGGCTGTGGTCACCAACCAGGAAAATCATAATGAATTATCTATATTTGACCAAGTGATCTTTGCAGAGCCGGCCTCGGGCGGCACAAGGAATTTTGAAGATTACGGATCCAACGTGACCTGGCACAATGCCAGCAGACCCGATGCATACAATCTCACACCTTGGAACAATACCTTGTTGTTGGATGCAGACTACGTAGTAGCCAGCAATCAATTACGCCATGTTTGTATGAACAATAGAGATTTGCAAGCCTACCCAAGATCAATGGATGTACATGGCAATCACAACTTAGATTCTTTTGGGAACCCGTTGATGGATATGTTTTGGGCCACGGTGGTACAATTTCGTAAATGTACGCAAGCTCAATACATATTTGATTGCATGAATATGATCAAAAAAAATTGGCAGCATTACAGAGATATCTACCACATATACAGCAGCACTTATCGCAATGACTATTCACTCAGTATAGCATTAAATATCCTAAATGGGCATGTACCACACGCTAATTACAATTCAATCTTGGGATCATTGACGAATGTATATCCATCTAATGCACTGACAGAGATAGATCAAGATTGTTATCGCATTGCTTGGGCAGCCGCCGACGGAAAAAAGCATCATGTGGATCTAGCGAATCAGGATTTGCATGCCATGGGCAAAAGAGATTTAGAGGTCATAGTTGAAAATCATAGAAGAGCAAGGCTATCTAATAGCAGCCTGGAACTCGCCCACAGTTGATTATATCAACTGTGCAAAGTCATTAGTGCAAACACTAAAACACTGGCATCCTGATGCTAGGGTTTGTTTGGTCACGGATACAGACATCACGGATCCGGCATTTGACCATGTACGGGTGATCACACGGACCAATCTCGATAATCCTTACGCCGATGATTGGCAAGTATTCTATCAATCGCCATTCCGTGAAACCGTCAAATTAGAAGCTGACATGTGGATCACCAGTTCAATTGATCATTGGTGGAACATGTTTCGCAAACGCGATTTGGCCATAAGCACAGGATGCAGAAACTGGCAAGATCAACACAGCACAGCAAGAAACTATCGCCAAGTATTTGATGCGAACAATCTGCCTGATGTATATAACGCTATCACATATTGGAGATTGAGCCGGACTGCAAAAGAGTTTTTTGATCTAGTGCGAAATATATTTGAGAACTGGACAGAGTACCGCAAGCTGTTGAAATTTCCGGATGAAGTACCATCAACTGATCTAGTGTATGCTGTAGCAGCACACATAATTGGTCCAGAGCTGGTGACGTTACCATTTGCTACCTATCCTAAAATTATTCATATGAAACGACATCATGCCGGCACCCAGACAGAAAACTGGATGAACGAACTAATCTGGGAATGGGATCATGGCAACCTACGGGTACAGACCGTAGCGCAATCGGGAGCATTTCACTATCATGTCAAACCAAGCAATAACTGAATCGGAGTTTTGGGCTGCGTTAGCAGCCATGCCTGCGCCTCAGCCTATTTTCTTTAGATTGTACTATGACGATCAAGGGCATATATTATTCTACAGCATGGAAGATCTTCCAGGTACATACATTGACATTGATGCTGAGACTTTTGCGCGGTCCCACACCAACATGAGAGTGAAGGATGGAAAGTTGATTGAGATAGCACCGACCACCAGTGCAAAACTCATTCCCGGAGACACAGGCACACCTTGTGATCCCACTGATGTGAGCATAGTAGTGTCAGCGCAGCAACCCAATACCAAATGGAGCAAACGAACATATGAATCAAATTGAAAATGAAGTGTGGACAGATATAGCAGACTTAGATTGTATCTACCTCACCTACGACGAGCCACAACGCGAAGAGTTTTGGGTGAAGATAAAAAACATGATCCCATGGGCCAAACGTGTGGATGGCATCAAAGGGTCAGATGCTGCACACAAAGCAGCCGCAGCAGCCAGTGACACTGAACGATTTATTCTAGTAGATGGCGACAACTTGCCATCTGCAGATTTCTTCAACAAAACATTGCAATTCCCCACAGCTGAATACGAGCAAGCAGTATTCCGGTGGCGTGCTAGAAATCATGTGAATGGACTCATGTACGGCAACGGAGGCATTAGTAGTTGGACACGCACATTTGTGAATGCTATGCGTACTCACGAAGCTACAGATGGCCGCACAGAGACACAGGTGGAGTTCTGCTTTGATCCGCTGTACTGGGCCATGCATGATTGTTACAGCACAACATATCCTGCGCAGTCTCCATTCCATGCGTGGCGTGCAGGGTTCCGAGAAGGTGTGAAGATGTGCCTAAACAAAGGTGCTAGACCCACGGTAGAAGAGTTCAAGAATCAAGTGTTAAGAAATCTCGATCATTTGACCATCTGGCACAACATTGGGTCTGATGTGGAAAATGGAGAATGGTGCATGGCCGGCGCCAGGCAAGGCACATACATGACCATGCTGACCAACTGGGATCACAAGTTAGTACAGGATTTTGATGCGTTAGCTGAAATTTGGGAAACAGTGAAAGACTCCCAGCCACGCATCCTGAGCAATCTACTAGGCCCTGATCTTGGTACCCAATTAGACTTGCCAATGGCCATCCTAGAGTCCGAGCAAAGTGCATTTTTCAAATATCATTATCGCAGCAATTGGCACAACCGTGGTGCTATGGTCAGAGAGATAGATATAATACGCCAACAAGAAGGATGGTAATATGCTTAAAATGATCAATTTAGACTATGATTTTTCAAAGATTTTGTCTGCTGACTATTCTCAGCATGAAGGTAGCTGTATCAGCCACCAAGTTTATGAACTAACAGATATCCATGATCAGTATGGAGGATTTCCTACTACCTATTGTTATGAAAATACCAAAATACATCAACTATGGTGGGAAAAAGACGATGTTGATTTTGTTGAGATTGGACGACAATTAGGAATAGAAGTAATTACGGTCAGTAGTATTTGTCAGCCCCCGGGCTGTATGATACCGTTGCACCGAGATACCTTTTACCAGATCACCCAAAGATATCCAAATAGAACGGAACTCAAAATTCGAGCCAACATCTATCTTGAAGATTGGAAGTTAGGACAATTTCTTCAATATGACGATGAGATAAATGTTAAGTGGAGAGCCGGGGATGGAATAATGTGGGATTCTTCACACCTACATCTATCAGCCAATGCAGGTATGCAAAACAAATACACATTGCAAGTATCGGGATTTCTGTTACAATGAAATTCAGAATCAAAACCGCTGATACTTTTATTTGGAATCTGTCAGAATTGGTTGATTTTCTTTTAGAGAATCAACATCAGGATATTGTCATAACCAATGGTTCTGAAGGATGCTGTTCAAGAACGGTGGGGTTGTATAAATGGCTGGATAAATTTAAATTTAGCAATGTTACAATAGAAACCAGTAACATATTAGAAATTCACGATCGGTATAACATCACTTGTATATTGCCTTGGAAATTTCTAGATGTAGAACGGCCAATTGATCAGATTTATCATACATGGAATCGTCAGTCAATTTTTGGAACTTTATACGGACGTCCTTTATGGCACAGGATAGGTATTGCATCTCATCTATTATCGTCGCATAAGTCTATCAGTGAGATTGGTTGTTTGGTTAATCCTACAGATTCGGATCAACGAGAACTATTTGAGATTCTTGAGCTTTGGAAATATGATCCTGAAAGTTTAATTAAATTTTCTAATGCATGTTTTGAATTTCCGTGCTGCCATCAAGATGTGGATCAATACACACCCGGTGCAACATTGACCGATGGATTTGTTAAACAAACTGAAAGAGTATATAAGAATTTCCTAATTGATGTAGTGGCAGAAACTTATACCGGTGGTGATTGCTTTTTCGTAACTGAAAAAACGGTTAGACCTATGCTGTTAAAAAAACCAATGATTTTAATGGGTTCAAAAGATTGTCTAAATTATCTAAGGCAGATGGGATTCAGAACCTTTGGAGACTTTTGGGACGAAACATATGATGGTTACGAGGGCCGTGAGAGATATTTGCGGATATTGGATCTGATAGATTGGATAGCCGGGCACAGTTACGATCGGTTGGAGACCATGTATTGGGATATGCAATATACATTAGATCATAATTATAATCTTGTGATGACTCAAGGATACAACAAGACTATAACAAAACTATCATGAGCAAAAGTAATTTTCTATCCTCGGCCGAGCAGATGAAAAATGACCTTGGCCCGGCATTGTGCTTGGCTAAATGGAAACAGGTCAGCTTGCACTTGCCTACTGGATTAAATAACTCATGCTATCACCCGCCGTTGCATTCAATTGATCCTGCTGCGATAGAGATCAATCCTGCTGCTCTGCATAATACCGCTCATAAAAAATCTCAGCGCAAGATAATGCTACAGCAACAACGACCCAGTGAATGCAGTTACTGCTGGAACATGGAAGACCTGGGCAAGCTGAGCGATCGTCATTATAGATCCGGTGAGCCGTGGGCTGCTGTGGATTTTGAACAGATAAAAAATTCAACAGGAGATGAAGATGTTGTTCCCAGTTATGTTGAAGTTAATTTCAATCATGCTTGCAATCTGCGGTGCAGTTATTGCAGCCCTCAGTTTAGTAGTTCATGGGCAGATGAAGTGTCTAGACTTGGTGCATATCCTACCCTGGTGCCTCATAATGCTCCTGAG
>Ga0114967_10000370_pt1 | contig 38076 bp, 35 predicted proteins | sample M_130628_MF_Meta_FD_92639 | JGI IMG/M metagenome (GOLD analysis project Ga0114967, IMG submission 92639) | Freshwater microbial communities from Lake Montjoie, Canada to study carbon cycling - M_130628_MF_MetaG | ecosystem: Environmental > Aquatic > Freshwater > Lake | place: Lake Montjoie...
TAATTATCTTTGAATCAAATATTGTATTTTTTATAGATTTAATATATTCAAATACTAATTTATAAATATCAGGATTAATTAAAAATATTATTTCTTTTGGGTTATTCATTATAATATAAGTTAGATAAAATTTAAATTATAATTAAAAATATAGTAATGATAGATAAATTAATAAAAGATTTTATTGATAAATCAATAATAGAATTAAAAAAAAAAGAAAATAAAGAACGAATAGAAGAAGAAATACTAAATCCAATATTTAAAAGTTTTACTGAAAAAATATATCCATATGTATCTTTATTATTTTTAATGTATTGTTTAAATTTAGTTTTAATAATAGTAATACTGATTTTAATAATTTTATATAATAAAAAAAATATCTAAAAAAATATATTTTTTCTCATTTAGATTAATGCAATTAATTAATTTAATAGTAATTTTCTTAACTCTTGCTTATTTACTTCCTAGGGCTGTAATATATTTCCCTGCAGTAATTGGAAATACACATTATTACAATCTTCTCGCAGGTGTATGTGTATATATTGTTCAATTCTTATACAACTTGTATGTACAATCCACTAGACAAAGAACTGACTTAACTCTTAGAACAAATGTAATGGAATCTTTAATAAGAGGAGTAATTGTAATTGCTGCTTATTATGTCTATGAAGAACTTCACAAGCATTATCACATTAGTCTTCCTATAACTGCGGATGAACAAAAAGCACTACTTGTAATATTGGTTTTACTTACATTCATTCTATTAAACTCTCTCCGTAAGCCTTAAAAATGTTTTAAATTTAATTTCTATAATAAATTATAATGAAATTAAATTTAAATTTAGATTTAAAAGATTTAGTAAAATACATAATTTTTTTAGGAGTTGTATATACTATTCTTAAAATTATGCCATCTAAACAAATCAGTTTACAAGACATGTTTCTAGTAATTTTGATTATAGTAGGTAGTGTTATTTTCTTTCACTGTTTTTATAATAAAGAAACTTTTCAGAATTTAGTCTCAGAACCAGAAGGGGAAATTATAGAAGAAGAAGGAGATAATATTATAATAACAGTTGAGTCTGAAGTTGATGACGACAAACCTGAATCTGAATCGGAAGATGATGACAAACCTGAATCTGAATCAGAAGAAGATGACGACAAACCTGAATCTGAATCGGAAGAAGATGACGACGAAACAGTAAGTGCAGAATCAGATGGCGCAAAATCAGAAAGTGAAGAATCTGAAGGTGCAGAATCGGACACTGATTCTGATGATGATAAAGATGATGATAAAGATGATGAAGATAAAAAAGATGAACCCGCAACTGATAAATCCAAAGTAGCAACTGGATTAAACCAAGATGAAAAAGATAAATTAAGACAAGATGCTACTACAAATCAAAATTCTGTATTAAGACTAGCACAAAGTGATCCAAATTTACAAAATATTATGAAACCTGATTCACCAAAAGCTGATTCTTCTAAACCTGATTCTGCACCTGATTCTAAACCTGATTCTAAAGCTGATTCTAAACCTGATTCTAAACCTGATTCTAAACCTGATTCTAAACCTGATTCTAAAGCTGATTCTAAAGATGATTCTAAAGCTGATTCTAAAGCTGATTCTAAAGCTGATTCTAAAGCTGATTCTTCTGCGCCTAAAAAAGAATCTACAGCATCTTCATACAAATCAAATCAAAATATACCAATATATCAAGGAAACTTTTTATCAGAACAACAAAATGTAAATATAAATGCATACAGTGATGAAATTATTAGAATGAAAAATGAAATGAAAAGTACAGTATCTAAGTTACAAAATAAGATTATTGAACTTTCAAAATCTAAGAAAGATGCAGTAAGTGATCAATTTGTAGATTCATTATTAAAAGATTTAGTAGATTTAAATGTATTTACGGCTACTGATGTAAATATTGTTTATAATAAATTAAAAACTGGATTATTTACTGCTGAAGATATGATTCCAGAATTAGAAAAATTAAAAGCATCTGCTAGAGGAAAATCACAAATGCATTCAGACCACCCATCTTCTGGTGATTTTATAACAACATATGATTTACCACCTGACTTTTACAAACCTTTAGGTTCCCCTGAATTATCTGCTTGGGATAATCAATATACTATTTTAAATACTGATAAATGGCAAGTTCCTCAGCCAAGACCTCCTGTATGTGTAAATAATTCTCCTTGTAATGTATGCCCTCTTCCTGATATGTCAAGTGGATATCCTGCAAGTTTAAGAGACTGGGATGCATCAAGAAAAATATCAAATATTCCTTTATCAAATAAAAAATTAGATTTGACATATAGAAATAAAGAAACTAATGAAATAATTAATAGTATGGACACTTCAAATGAATCTAATTTAACTGCAGGAATGAGTCAAAATAGATATAAAATGAATGTAGACCCTCGTAGTAAAGTTGGAGATTTTTCTCTTTCAAGAGTAAATGCCGAAAAAATTAATATATCAGTTAATGATGAATCAAACAAAAATAAACCATTTTTAGGTAGTGCAGTTGGAGTAAAACCTGGAAGTAATAGAATGAATTCTAATGGAATCTATGGTGGAGGTTCTGCTGCTTGGAAAGAAAGAACTTCCGAAATAGGTTCAACAGAAGAGTCATTAAATGGAAAACAAAGAGGTCGTCGCAAAAGTAGCAAAAGTAGCAAAAGTGAAAGAAGTGAAAGAAGTGAAAGAAGTGAAAGAAGTGAAAGAAGTGACAGAAGTGAAAGAAGTGGAAAAGGCAGAAAAGGCGGAAAAGGCCGTAAAAGTCGCAAAGAAAAAGACTAGAACTAAATCAAATAATTTTTAATTGAATTATATAACTGTGAATTATATTTACAATTCTTATATTTAACATTAGTATAAACTTTTGTTAATTTTAAGGCATCCTTAAATGGTGTTTTTTCCAATTCTAATTTTTTTAGAAGGTCCAATCTATCTTTAAATATTTCATCTGATTCAGAGAAGAATTTAACGACTATTTCATTTTTATCTAAATATTTGATATTTATTGTTTGAGTTTCCATACTTATTATTTTATTATAATAAAACAATTTTAAGCAATTTTTTCGTTTACTCACTATTTTTATATTTGTATTAGTAATGTCAGAATCTATTGTTTTCGGAATCGATTTGGGAACAACAAATACAGTTATTTCTTATTTTAAAGATGGTAAAATAAAAGTACTTAATGACGGTGCTTTTAAACTAATTCCTTCAAAAGTCTATTTTTCACCTGATAATAAAATTTATTGCGGTAATTATATACCTTTGGGAGTCTCGGATGTTATTAATTCTTTTAAAGTTGAGATTGGTAGAGAATATCAAGTTGAAAGAAATAATAAAAAATATAATATCACCGACCTATTAAATATATTTATTGCTCATTTAAAATCATTATTACTTGGTAAATTTCCAGAATTAACTAATCCTAAAACAGTAATTACTGTTCCTTCTAACTTTTCAGATAATCAAAGAGAATTAATTAGAGGGTCGTTTATTAATAATACATTTGATGTTATCCGAATTATTAATGAACCATCTGCAGCAGCATTAAGTTATGGCTTAAATCAACAAGGAGATAAAAAGTTTATGGTTATAGACACTGGTGGAGGTACGATGGATATTACAGTTTTAGAAAAATCTGATAACTTTTTTGAAATTGTTCACAGTATTGGATTGAATGATTTAGGGGGTAATAATTTTACTCAAGTCATAGTAGATGATATTCTAAAAAAGAATCAAAATATTCAAAACAATGATAAGCTCTTTTATTCAGCTCAAAGAATGAAAGAAAAGTTATCTTATTTAGAAAGTTTTGAAATTAATCTGAAACAATTTTTAGGACATGATAGTTTTTATAGTTTAACTCAAAGAGATTTTACTAAATTATGTGGTAAATTATTAAATCGTGTAGATGAACTATTATCTAAAATTATAGAAACTTATCCTGATATTGAATTTTTCATCTTAGTAGGAGGTTCTAGCAAAATGAAAGTATTACAAGAAAAAATTTATGATATTACCAGAAAAAGACCTTGGGTTCACCCTAATTTAGAAAGTGTTGTTTCCGAGGGCGCTGCTTTATACGCTGCTATTATAACTAATATTTATAAAGAAAATGAAGACATCTTTTTATTAGATATTTTGCCTTTATCTTTAGGAGTTGAAACTGCAGATGGTAATTTTTCAGTTATTATTCCTAAAGATACTCCATTACCAGCTAAAAGGTCTCAGAAATATACTTCTGATTCTCCTGGTGATAATGTAGTAAAGATTAAAATATATCAAGGGGAAAGAAAAATAGCAAGTAAAAATACTTTAATTGGTGAATTTGAATTTGATAAAGTATCCGATGTAGGTGTTCCAGTTATTGATATTAGTTTTAAAGTAGATTTAAATGGTATCATTAATGTTACCGTAATTGATAAAAAGTCAGGAATGGATAAAAACATTCTAATTAAAGATATCCCCCAATTTGATAGAGATGCATTAGATAAGATTATTAAAGAAGCTGAATTAAATAATGACCAAGATATTGAAGTAACTACAAAATTACAAAGAATCTATATTATAAAAACTAAAATAGAAAATGCACTCATTAATTTAAATATTAATGAACTCTTATCAGAAGAAACTAAAAATGATATTAGAAGAGAATTAAATGAATTAGAAGAATCACTTGAAGAACTAGGTAATCATGAATTATTGGAAGCAATTAATAAATTAGATGAAAAGTATTCTGGATTAACTCAAACTTTAGAAATAGATGATAATGATAATAATGAAGAAAAGAAGATGGACGATTTAGAAAAGATTCTAATTAATGAAGTTAAAAGTGATATTGTAAGAAGAGCTAATTTACTATTGGCGCAAAATCCTGAATGGGGTGAATTTTTAAATCCTCTTTTGGAAGAATTAGAAATAACCAATTTATCACAGGATTATTTAAATGAAAAACTTAAGATATTAAAAGAAATTCAAGATGATGATACAGTAGAAAGAGATTATAAGGAAGAACTTAAAAACTTGTGTATTTATTTGAAGAATGAAGTTGAAGAAGGTTTATTAGATTTACCTGATGAGAAAAAGGATCAATTAATTATAATTATTAAAGAAAATATTAAATTATTAGAATCAGAAGATGAAATTAATTGGGAAGAAAAGTTAGGGGAATTTAATAAGGAGTGTGAAGCTATTTATGGCTAAAAGTTTTTGGGTTTATTAGAGTAAATATAAAGTTTTTGGGTTTATTAGAGTAAATATAAAGTTAACTTGGTAGTTAACTATATATTTTTATTTTGTGTGTTTGTGTTTTTAGTATATTTTTATTTATTTTATATTTTTAATTTATTTATGCAGCCACAGGTGCAGGGACATCAGCCTTCTTTACCTTGGTGAGCTTGTTCTTGTATTCCTTGACGATTTCACGGGCTACACCATCAGCACTCTTGATAGAGTATTTGACGGGTACATTGAGTTTCTCGCGTTTACCGTTATAGGTGTAGGTAGTTCTCTTGCTTCCGCGAGTGGATTCACGGATAGAGAAGGTGATGTCGGTCTTGACGGTCTTGTTTTCACGGAAGAATTTGCTGAGGGCTTTGTTGGCAGCTTGGTAAGGAGTCAAGCCGGTGAATCTTCCGGAGTATTCTTCAGTTCCAGGGAGTTGAACCTTGAAAGAGCGAACACCCTTGGGGTCATCTTCGCCTTCTTCCTCGGCATCATCAGCTTTGGCGTCTTTCTTAGGGGCGGCTGCCTTTTTAGGTGCAGCTACTTTCTTGGCACCACCTTCTGCGACAGGGGCTTTCTTAGGGGCAGCGGCTTTCTTAGGTGCAGGGGCGGTTGCAGCAGGAGCGGCAGCGGCAGAAGCGGTTTTCTTAGCACCACCCTTTTGGGCGGTGGGGGTAGCAACTGCTGTGACGGGTGCAGGGGCAGTAGCAACAGGAGTAGGAGCAGCGGCGGGTTTCTTTCCACCTTTTTGAGCAACAGCTACAGCAGGGGCAGCTGCTGCAGGAGTAGGAGCGGGGGCGGCGGGTTTAGTGACAGGTTTACTAGGAGGCATTTTATATACAATATGTATATACTATTTTTTTAAATCAAACACACTAATACTCTTTTTAAGTGCGTTTATTATTTCCTTAAATATATTTTCAATAGCTTAAATGATTTTTTAAAAACGAGGTTTTTTAACCAATATTTGATTTAATTTATAATGATTAATAATGACGGAAATAGTCAAAAAGGTTAAATTAAATCTTTTACAACACTATTACAAATACTACTCTACCATAATATTTAATTTAAGTAAACATATTGAATTTATATATTCCAATTTTTTATTAGATTTTCCAGTAAAACAAAACTTGATAAATAAATTAAACGAAATAAATAAGAATATTAATAAAATATATAATGATTATATAATTGAAAAATTAGACCAAGTTAATGAAATTAATAAATGGATTAGTGCCAGTAAAAATACAGACTTGAATGAAATCTCATCTTTCTCAGATTTTTTAAATATACAATCCCAACCATTATCTGAAGTAAAATTAGAATTAATAGAGGTTATGAAAGCATTTGGTTATAAAAATGTAGAAGAATCGTTAGAATTTTTAATTGGAAGTAATTATAAATTTATCTTTGACAAAAGTATTATAAGTTATCTTAGTCAAATAAAGGATATTTTCATTCCTATTAAGTTTGATATTTTTGATGTAAATAAAGAAGAAGAATTTTATTGGAGAGTTCCTAAAAAGTTTGAAGACGATGATCCTATTCAACAAACCAGAGAATTGTGGATAAAGTACTCAAATAAGTATATTAAAATTAGTGGATTTTTTATTAACGACGAAATTGGTATTATTTTCAAAACAGCTCAAATTAATTATCCCTACTTATACAATATTAAAAATAAAGCTGAAAAAGAATTAGAAAATTCATCAATAGATAAGAAATTCTTCAAAAAATTTATGAGATATGATTATTTGGGAAATATTTGTGTAATGAGTACTAGTAATTATGTATCACATGTAGAACATTATTATCAAAAGTATTTAGAATTAAGGTCATCTCCTTTTCTATCAATAATGAAAGAATTTATATCAGAAGGTTCTAATTTAAAAAATATGTTTGATATTATCTTTATTTTATTATTAGGTTCTGATGATAATATAGATATTGCTGGATTATTATTAAATATTGTAAAAGAAAAGAAAAATAATTCATTAGGTATTTATAATTTAATTAATAGTAAATTAGGATTTTATTTACAATCAAAGGTAAAAAAGACAAATAATTATATCAAACAAGAATTAGATAGAATTAAAGCATTAACCATCGACGATGTAGATTATAAGAAACAACTTATTTCTAATAAAAATATTCCTGATAGTGTTAAATCTGTAACATTAGAAAAGATTCAGGAAATGAAATTATATAATAATGAATACTATAAACAATTAACATTTGTAAAAACAATATTAAATTTTCCTTGGTCTTCTTCTAGTGATGATTTATATTATGAAAGTTTAAAGCATGATAGTAAAAAGACAATTAATTTTTTAACATCTATTGAAGATAAATTAAATAAATCATCATTTGGTCACGAAGAAGCTAAAAAATCATTATTACAAATTATTGGAAAATGGATTTCTAATCCTACTAGTCAAGGTACTAGTTTTGGGTTTGTTGGTCCTCCTGGTGTTGGTAAAACTTTATTAGCTAAAAGTGTCAGTAAATCATTAGGAATTCCTTTTGCACAAATTACTTTAGGAGGTCAAAACGATGGAGAATTATTACACGGACACGGTTATACTTATTCTGGTTCTCAACCTGGTTTAATTATTAAAAAGATGGTCGAGGCTAATAAATCTAGATGTATATTATATTTTGATGAATTAGATAAAGCTACATCTAAACACGGACAAATAAATGAGATTACCAGTATTTTAATTCACTTGACTGACCCAAATATGAATAAATCATTTCAAGATAGATTTTTTCAAGGTGTTGAATTTCCATTGGATAAAGTGATTATGATTTTCTCTTATAATGATTCATCTTTAGTAGATCCAATTTTATTAGATAGAATAAAAGAAATTAATGTAAAACCTTATACTACTTCCGAAAAAATAAAGATTTGCAAAGATTTTATTATTCCAGAGATAGTAGAATCAATTGGATTAAAAGAACAAGAATGGACCAATCTTAGTGATGATATTATTGAATATGTAATTGAAAATTATACCAATGAAGCAGGAGTTCGTGATATTAAGAGACATATTGAAAAAATATTTTTAACTCTTAACTTGGATAGATTATACAAGAGAGGTTTATTTGAATCAACTTGTACTACTCCTAAAAATAATAAAGATAAAGTATCATCTTTAGAAAAATTAGAAAAGGATATGATTAATAAAATATTGGAAAAACCAAATATTGAACTTGTTAAAATTCATCCTCAACCAGAAATTGGAATAATTAATGGAATGTATGCAACTAGTAATGGTGATGGAGGTATAATACCTATTCAAATCTTTAATAATTATTCATCCAAAGAAAATTCTTATGAAATTAAATTAACAGGCAAACAAGGAGAAGTAATGAAAGAATCAGTTCATTGTTCATTAACTGCTGCTATTTATTATATCAAAAGAACTAAAAAAATAAAAGATTTAGATAAACATTTATCTGACAACTTTAAATATGGATTCCATGTTCACGCTCCTTCAACCTCAACACCTAAAGATGGTCCTAGTGCAGGTTGTGCATTTACTTCTGCATTTATATCAAGAATCTTAGGGAAGAAAATTAGAAATGATATAGCAATGACTGGAGAAGTAGAATTAACAGGAAAGATTACTAAAATTGGTGGCTTAAACTTTAAATTAATAGGGGCTAAAAAAGCCGGTGTTAAATTAGTGTTTGTGCCTAAAGAAAATGAGAAAGATTTAGAAGAGATTAAAGAAAAGTATCCTAAATTATTTGATGAAAACTTTGACACAAAATATTATGATTGCATTGATGATATTATAGAAAGTATTTTAATTTAGAGAGTGATTGATTTTTTAGAAGTTTTACCTGGTTTCTTTGCTTTAACAACTTCGATTACTTCCTCTTCTTCATCTTCTTCTAGATCGCTATTATTTTCTTCTTCATCTGACGAACCAGTAGATTCAGTCTCCTCAATCTCTTCTAGTAACTCCTGTTTCAATATTAAATTAGCTTCAGATAAATCATTCTTTTCTGGATTAATAACCGCGTGTTCATTCTTTTTCTGTAAAACCAAATCAGTTACTTTATTATTTAATATAATTTTATAATAAGGAAAAATTTTTCTATAAGTCTTTGAAATTGTAACATCAGAAATATCAAAAATTTCTGAAATCTGTTTTTTATTAATGGGTAGATTATAATTAGTTGCAACCAACAAAATACAACCAGCAGCTACAGATGGAGGTTCGTGAGTTGATGCAATATCTAACTTGTGAATATTATTACAAACATCCTTTGAAATTTCAATAAATTTTTTATCAATATCCAATTTCTTTGATAATCTTTCAATGAAATCAGCTGCTTGAGAATTTTTAATCTGGTAAAATGTAGAATTCAAATCAATATAATCCAAAATCTTTCTACATCCACGATGAACGTGTTTAATTTCCAAATCGTAAATATCTGCAATCTCTTTGGGACTTCTAGGTTCTCTTTGCATTTTACAAGCATAGAAAACACAAGAAGCAATCATTGACCTTCTGTTAATACATCGCATAATCATATTCTTACCCTTTCTCTTTCCTCGAATATGTTTGCTATCACTTACTTTTTTATAAAGGATTTTTGCAGAATCTATAATTGATTGCGAAACTCCATACTTTTTACATTTGGTTTGAATTCTTTCCAGAACTTCTAACAAACTTTTTTCTCTATAAGGCATCTGTCCTTGTTTTTGTAATGCACTAATTTTGTTATAACCTTTGGTTGCAATTTTAGTACCAAGAGCAGACTTGGGAAAAAAGTAATTGGAAGGACAGCCATATCTAGATGAACCATTACCATTGTTTTCTTCGTCATGGGTAAATTCAGGGTTTTCATCTAAAAATTCTTGGTTAATAACTGCACATTCTTGGCAGACCAAATATCCTTTAATGTTATCTATAATTAATTTATCACTTTTACAAGATTTACAAATTTTTTTCTTCGACTCTAATTTTTTATTCAAATCCATACCAAAAAGAAGGTTATCAATTTGGTCATCGGTTAGGTCTAGATAATTGTCTAATGAGGGATCCATAATCTATTTATAGATATAGTATGTCTTTAAATAGATTTAAATATCAATTTTTAATTAATTATATATGTTAAAAAAAGACGAATTACTTGTTTTATACTTTTCGTAATAAAATATTTAAAATATTAGAAATAATAATGAAAATAAAAACTCCACAAAAAAATTTGATTAATAATAAAAAAAAACCTCAGGAAAAAATAAATATTAATAATAAAAAAAATTTATCAATGGAATATTATAATAATAACTTTGAAAAAGGTATTGTTAGTTATGATTTATTTGATACTCTAGTATTTAGATATTGTAAAGAACCAAATAATATATTTGATATTGTTGCGGATAAAATAGGAGATTCCAATTTTTCAAGAATACGTAAAAATGCACAAGAATTATTTTATTCATCATCTAATTATAAAGATATTGATGATATTTATAAAATAATGATTTCATTATGTGATTACGATGAAAATCAATTAGAAAAATATAAACAAATTGAAATAGAAACAGAAATAGAATATATATATCCAAATAATGAACTATTTTTGAAATTAAAACCAAATGATATTATTGTTTCTGACATGTATTTGAAAGAAGAACATCTAAAGAAAATATTGAAAAAATGTATTGACTTTAATAAAAATTTGCTATCTAATTTAAATGATTTTGATTTTATTAATAATATTAAAATATATGTAAATAAAGATGGTAAATCAGCAGGACATATTTGGGAGAAAATAAAAGAATCATTCTTATTTCATATTGGAGATAATATAGAATCAGATTTTAAATTACCAAAAAAACAAAATATAAAAACAATACATTATGAAATAAATACTGAATTTTGTCAAAATGAATTATATTTAAATAATAAGAATAATACTGATTTAGCAAAACTAATAAGATTTTTAAGATTATTGAATCCTTATATTATGAAAAAAGATTTAACATTATATAATTTATATAAAACATTGACCACTGTTGATATACCTTTATTATGTTTATATGCTAAATATATTTCTACTCTAGATAATGATATATTGTTTATTCTTAGAGATTGTTATTATTTGAAAATAATATATGATCTTTTATTTAATAAATCTAATTCTAAATATTTACAATCATCAAGATTATTATTTCGATTAACTTCAGATGATTATTTAAAATATTTTAATGAAAATACAAATGATAATAGTATATTAGTAGATTTACACGCAACTGGTTGGTCACTTTCTGATTTTTATAATTATCATAAACTTAATAATAATATTAGATTACTATCAATATGTAATTGTGTATATACTACAGAATTTAAAAATTTTAAATGGTTAATTGAAGAAAAAAAATGGAAATTTAATCTAGGAGAAGCTATCGAATGTATGAATTCTAATTTTACAGAATCCAATTATGACTTAAAAAATAATAAATTTTACAAATATAATAATGAATTTGATGAAAAATTAATAAAGGTCAAGTTAAATATAGTTATTTTATTATCAAATATTTTAATTAATAAAAATATAAATATTAATTATAACGAAGAGATCATTACAAATTTACTTGACACAGATTTAAGTTATTTAAATAAAATTATACCACAATTAGAACATAAAAAAAAATCAATTACTAATAATGAAAATAATTATCATATTTTATCGATTTTTAATGAAAATTTTATAGAAAAAGAAAGACAATTATTTAAAAATTTTTACTTTCCATATTTTGATAAGGTTAATTTTAATACTGTTGAAGATTTTTTAGAAATAAATAAAATAGAACTAAAAAATATATTGAATAATATTGATAATATTGATTATATTGAATTATTAATGAAACCTTACTTAATAAAAAAAGAATTAGAATTATTAAATACAAACGATGTATTAATATATCAAAATTTTAATCATGAAAATAAATATAATAATTTAAAATATATTCAAGATTATAAAAATGTATCAAAAGAATTATTTAATAAAGTAAATCAACATTTTGTTATTAAAATAGATATAGAAATATCTGATATTACTTCAGTTGATTTATTAGAAACAGATATAATATTTATCAAAAAAACAGAATATTCTAATAAAATAATTAATGATTGGTTTGATAAAACTATTGAATTTTTGATAATTAATAAAAATATTGAAATAAATATTAATATAGAAAAAATAATAATTAGCAACGTTTTAAAAATAAATAATTATAAACCTTATTTAAAATTCAGAATATCAGATAATATTATAAGTTTGAAAAATATATTTTTTTTTAATGAATATGATAAAATAAATATACATTTTATTTCATTTCATACAATGGGAGAACCTTTTGATAAAGCATTGAATTTATCAATAGCTGGAAATTTAATTAAAAAATCATTTGAAAATTATTTAGACAATATATCAATTTATAATTCTAATATTTGTTCATTTGAGAATCCTAATTTTATAAAAGATTATTTAACTATTTATAATGATTATAACAAAGGTCAACCTTCACGAGGATATTTACATGGTTTTTGGAAATGGAAACCTTATATTATAAAAAGACATTTAACAAAATTAAAAGACGGCGAAATTTTATTTTATCAAGATTCTAATTGTTTGAAATATAAAACATATACAAATTCTTGTAGTAATATTGTTAATACTATTAATTTAATTCTTCAAAGTAATAATCAATTAGATGTATTTGTACCATTTGACCATGATGGTTATTTATGCGAACAGCACGTGAAGAATGATGTTTTTGCTATAATTGGCGATGAAAGTAATTATTATAAAAAATTTAGATTATTACATGCGAATAGAATTATAATAAGAAAAACAGAATTATCATTAAAATTTGTAGATGAATGGTTAAATTATTGTATGGATGATAAACTTTTATTACCAGAAAAAACTAAAGAACCAACTTTAAGATGGCATACTCATGACCAAGCTATTTTAAGTGTATTATATAGAAAATATATTAAAGATAATAAATTTCCTGAAAATTATACTGGTTTTTATTGTAAAAATAATATTTTTGCAGAATCAAATATAGTTTTTATAAATTAAAAAATATGTCAAGTATTATATAATATGTTTAAATTAAGAAATAAAAATCAAGAAATAAAAAAGCAAAAATTAAAGAAACAAAAAATAAAACAACAACAAGAATTAAAAAAAAATATTATAAAGTATGAAAATATGATTAATGATAAAAATAATAATAGATTAATAGATTTAGCAAATAAATACAATTCAGATAAAGGCACATTATATAAATGTGCTCATAATTATGCAATCATATATGAGGAAATAATAAAAAAAATTTTATATAATTATATTTCAAATAAAAATCCAAATAAAATAGATTTATTAGAAATAGGATTAAATCGAGATGATTCATTAAATATTCCTAGTTTGATGATGTGGAATGAATATTTTTATAAAAATGTTAATATTACAGGGTTTGATATTAATAATGATTTTTTAAATTTTAAAAATTTATATAAAAATATACATATTATTATAGGAGATCAACAAGTTGAATCTGATTTAAAAAAATTACAATATAAAAAATATGATATAATTATTGATGATGGTTATCATGCTTCTAAACATCAACAGATTAGTTTTAAAAAATTATGGCATAATATTAAATCAAATGGATATTATATAATTGAAGATTTACATTTTCAACCAGTTGAAGAATATTGTTTGAAAACAAAAAAACTTTTTGAAAATTGGAAAAATAATAATTGGATTGATAGTGAATATATAAGTAATGAAGAAATTCAATATTTTAAAAATACTATTGAATCTATAAATTTTTATGATTCTCAATCACAATTATGGAGTGAAGATTCTATAAAAAATAGTTTTGTTTATATTAAAAAAAAATAGACTTAAATTTTATTATAAACTAATATGTTTGCGCCAATTTTTATTATATAACCAAAAACAATGACCTCCGCAACTATTTCGATTAACAATACCTTCCGATGAAAAAAAAGTTGCAGTATCATAATCTGCAATATTTCCTATGTTCAGTTCTATCATTTTTCTTGTAAAATAAATATCTTCCGGATGAAAACTTAGTGTTTTATTATCTTTTAATATTACATCAATCATACATTGTTTAGTTCTTAATGAAAAACCACCATTACCAACGTGTTTTAAATTAACTTTATTTCTTTTAGGCCATGCTGCACCAATGTAATCCCATTGAATAAAATCCTTTATATTATCTTTAAAAATTAATGAATCCTCTTGATGAATTAATATTTTTTCACCTTTAAATAAATTCCAAAAATCAACTGATGTTAAGATTTCGCTATATTTTTCTAATGCAATATTATCATAATTTAATTTAATTATTTTAATATTTTCTGATATAGATGAACACATAGTAGTCATAAAGTCAAAATTTAAATTACCACATACAATAGTATAACTCCATTCACTACCTAATTTAGAAATATTATTTCTTATAATAAATTCTAAATGAGGAAAAATTCTAAATTCTATTAATACTGCTTCATAAATACTTTCTTTAGATACTTCTGGTAAATTAATCTTTTTGACTTTATCTAAATTTTCTAAACAATATTCCCTGAATACTTTTTTTCTATCAATCATTATAATAAATTTTATATTAAAAATCTTTTAAACAATATTATATATATATATAATGAGTTTTTCACAAAATTGGTTTGAAAGTTTCGCTAAAAAAAATTTTGAAACATTAAAAACATTAATTGATATCAATAAACCTCTAAATTTTTTAGAAATAGGGTGTTTTCAAGGAAATTGTCATTTGTGGATGTATGATAATATATTAAAAAATTCTGATAGTAAATCAACTGTTATTGATCCTTTTGAAAAAAGTCATACTCATCGTGAAAGTAATTATAACCTTTTTCGTTCTAATCTTAAAAACTATTTAGATAAAATTACAATTTGTAAAGGATTTTCAGATGCTATTTTACCAACTTTAGAAAAAGATAGTTTTGATATTATTTATATTGATGGTGATCATAGTGCATTAGCAACTTATAATGATGCAGTAAATAGTTTACCTTTATTAAAAAAAGGAGGAATAATTATTTTTGATGATTATTTATGGCATGGATTAATTAGTCCCGCAATACCCAATGCACATATTGGAGGAACAAATCATCCAGCTGTTGGAATTAATAAATTTATAAAAGACTATGAAGGGCAAATTACTATTATGGATGGGTTTACTCCCAAATGTAATGTAATTGATATTGAAAAATTATATTGTGATTTGGATTATCAATCAACTTATAAAGATAATTTTAACTATCAAATGTATTGTGTTAAATTATAATTGATTCTAAATTTTCAATAAAATTATTAAAATCCTTATAATATAATCTTTCGGAATTAGTAAATGATTTAAAATCATAAAAATCTATACCAATATATTCTGATTCCATTGAATCTTTCTCTCTTTGTTTCTCACAAAGATTAGATTTGTAAGATAATGTAAAATACGCATCATAATAAAAAATTACTTTACAATTCGATGTATATTGACTGAGCTGACCACCTCCTGACCATTCAGATATAAGTAATTTACAGTTTTCATTATTTAATAAACTAGCATAAACTTGTAAATTATTAACATAGAAGATTGAATTATCATTTAAATTATTTTTTAATTCTACAATATTATTATTAAATATAATAATTTTAGTACTCATTTTTTTAACAATTTCTAAAATTTTTTTTAATTTATTAATATCTTGATTAAATCGATGATGAATAATAATAAAATTATTATTAATAAAATCATAATCTAAATTTAAATAATCTATTTTAGTACATAGATTCTTTAATTCTTCTGTGTAAAATTTTTTTGGTATAGTATAATTAATTTCATTAAATTCATTTAAATTTTGTGTAGAATGAAGTAAGTGACCAGAATAACAAACTATTGGAATAAAATAATAATCTTTTTTATCTAATTTTTTATATTCTTCATAACTTATTACATTTTTAAAAATTTTTGTATATAAAAATTTTCTATCTTCTTGAGTTACAATTATATCATCTTGATTTATACTTTCTTTTAATAACATATCTATTAACATAATTCTCATAATATGAAGTTCGTGACCTAAACATCTAGTCCAAGGTAAATTAAATTTAGTATCATCTCCTTGTAAGTTACCAGAAACTAATAGAAGTTTTTGCATTATATATATATATTTTTTTTTTACTATTAAACTTATATACCACCAATATCTATTTGTTTACTTATCCATGGTATAATTTCATCCAATGCAACTTCCAAAGAAGTATTACAATCAATATTTAAAAGTTCTTTTGCTTTACTAACATCTGGAATGCGTTTTTGTACATCGTAGGTAAAAGGTTCTTCACATTCATATTTAAATTCTTTATCTGGATTAATTTTAGTCCAGATAATTTTTGCTAATTCTAAAACATCGTGTCCTACAGAAGTAGATATATTAAAATCATTATTTATTGCTTTTGGATTCACTATACATTCATATATTCCATTTGCTAAATCGCCTGCGTAAGTATAATGTCTTATTTGATTTCCTTCTCCCAAAATTTTTAAAGGATATTGACCCTTCAAAATCTTTTGAACTAAATCAGGAACTACATGACTCATTGCTAATTTAATATTACCAGAATAGCATTCAGTTTCCAATTTAGCTCTCTTTTCACCAGTTCCTACTGCATTAAATGGTCTTATAATAGTATAAGGTAACTTATGTTGTTCCCACGCTCCTTGAGCCCAATATTCAGTTGATAACTTTTGAAATCCATAAGTACTTAATGGTGGTGGAATAATTCTTACATGTTCTTCTTTGCTTGGCCACATAGTAGTTGATTCAAAAACCATACTAGATGATATTACAACTATTTTTTCAAAAGATGAATTATGTTTATGTGCATATAAACAAGAGTCAAAAGCCGATGCAGTAATTAATTCATTTTCTCTCAACAAAAAATAAGATAATTCGTGAAACATTGAAATACCCCCAATAATAGCAGCACCACATACAAATATATTAATATTGTTTTTAATCAATAAATCTTTTAATCCTTCAGTATCTTTAGCATCCATTTCTACAAAATGAAAATTAGGATGAGTATCGTAAGTTTTACTTATTTTACCATATTTCCAAAAATTATCAATACCCCATACTTGATGTCCTTCTTCTAATAATTTGTTAATTGCATAGCCTGCAATGAATCCGTGACTACCAGTCCACAAAATATTCTTTCCCATTGTTTTTATATAAAAACAAGTTTTTAAATATAAATATATAATGTTTGCACCTATTTGTAATGGTGAATTAGTTGATAAATTGACAATTCTAAAAATTAAAATGGAGAAGATGGATGGTGATAAATTAATTAATGTTACTAAAGAATATAATTTATTATTACCTCTATTAGAAACAATTGGTTTATCAACAAGTCATGATTTATTTATAAAATTATACAAGGTAAACTTGGAATTTTGGGAGTATCACGATTGGCAAAGAGAAAGATGGAATAATTTGAAAGATGATAATCTTATTGATATTGAATTATTTAAAAGAAATAGAAATGAACATCTTTTAAATGATGAAAGAGCAAGAATCAAAAAAGAAATTAATATCTCTACAAAATCAGAAATTATTGAAGAGAAAAAATTTATTAGTTATCAGATTTGAAAATAATTATTTTTTAATTTAATTCTTTATTAAAATAGTCGAGTTCTGTTCGAGTGCCTTTAATAACTGTTTTCTTATATAATTTCATATCATTTATAATTGTTTGAAAAATACTTGGTTTAATATCCAAATCTAAACTATTTACATAAGAATTAAAAGCTAAACTATCTTTTACTAAACAAGGTCCAGATGGACCACGTAAGTCTTCACTACATCTCATATATTTTTCATCTAATTCATTTCTAACAAGTAATGAATCTAATACACTATTATATTCTATATTGTTATGTTTACAAATTTCATAAAATCCATTAGCAAAAAGAATTCTATAAGTATTATAAACATTTTGCATATATTTAGTTAATTCTGCTTCTACTGGTTTAACTTGTTTGAAAATTCTACAAATATTTAAATGAGTTTTTTTAATAATTTCAAATGCTTCATTGTTTTCTGTTCCAATTAAACAAATAGGATTATTTTTTATAAAATCTTCGAAAGCACATCTTTCTCTTAAAAATTCTGGACAAAAACATATATTTTTATTATTATATTTATCTATCAATTTTTGGGTTGTTCCTGGTGTTATTGTGCTTTTAATACAAATTACACCACCGTATTTTAAATTATTTAATTCTTCCATTACATTATTTAAAATTGTTAAATCACATTCATTATTTTCATTAGGTAAAGTTGGAACAGAAATAAATACAACATCTGTATTCAATATATCATTCATTTTACTTTCTTCATATTTTGGGTCATAAAAATACATTTCATTATTATTTTCCTTTAACCCATTATAAATAGCATCACCAACCATTCCACGTCCTATTATACCAACTTTCATATACAATTAGATTATATTATTTATATATAATAATAACGAATCACTATTTGGAACATGCATTATTTTTAAATTAGTACAATTTTTAAAATCCCAATCTGGATGAATTAATGAATCTGAAGTATTTGTTTTATTTAAAATTTCTTGAAAATTATTAATATAATCAGGTGGATAAGTATGATAATAATAAATAATCTTACTATTGCAACAATACTGGGCTAATTGTCCACCGCCTGACCATTCACTAATTACTAATTCACAATATTTATTATTTAAATAAGAAGCATACACTTTTAGATTAGTTATAAATGTTATTCTTTTATCTTTTTCATAATTAATATTATTACTCATTGAAAAAATAACAATATCATAGGATGTTTTATTCAAAAATACATTAATGATACTTTGTAAATTATCTGTTTTACCATTGTTTCTTGCATGAATAATCACAAATTTATTATTTGTATCAATGTAATAAAAATCAAGCATTGTCGCATATTCTAAAAATTTAGGAGTTCTATCTTTAGATATACTCATATCATAATTTAAATTTTTTAAACTCTGAGTTGTATCATTTAATTGTGTAGTTAGGTATGGTGTTAAATCTAAATCATTTAAATTATCATCAGGCTTTGTATTGAAATCATATACATATTTAAATATTTTTGAATATAAAAATATTCTATCTTTCATTGTATATATTTTTACTTTATCAGCTTTTATAATATCTTTAGCCAATAAATCTAATAATATTATTCTAGTTAAATGTATCTCATGACCTAAATTACAAAGACCTTTATAATTAGATAAAATTATGTTTCTCATTACTTTAATTAAAATATATTTTTTAAATAAGTTTATCTATTTTTAATATGTCTAATTTACTATATGATTGTTTCAACAACTATAAAAAATATTAAATTTGAAGATGATTTATTTATTCTAGAAACAGCACACGGTAATTATTCGTGTAAAATCATTAAAGGTAGTGTTATATGTTCAATAGAAACGTTAGACAAAAAAACAGTACCATTATCCTACCTGGAAAATAATGATTTAGTAAAATTAAAGTTAAAAGATAATAATATAGAAAAAATTTATATTAATACCAAGTATGATATTATTTCTGATTGTTCGAGTGAGGATTATATTAGTTAAAAAATTATAAATAAAAACTTTAAATTTTTTTCTAAGATTAAATATATCTGAATGGCACAAAATGGAAATATAAATCTTTCTACACTTTTATTATTAGGTGTGTTACTTTTTCTTATTTATTGTTTAATGCAACAACGTAGTACTCCTAGTACTAAAGAAAGAATAGATAATACCCCTGAATTAATGGATGATAATAATTATAATGACGATAATGAATATAATGCTGAAAATTTTGAAGACTTATCCACTGAAGAATTTGAAGATGATAGTGAAACTAATGTATCTGACGATTCATCTGATACTGCCCCTTTTGATAATACTAATGAAAACACTGATGACGATGATGATAATAATAATGTGTATCAAAACACCATTGAAAATAATACTATAGATCATTTTACTCCTCCTGCAGACAGAGATTTCACTTCTCCAGCTCCTCAAGCACCTAAAGTATCTAAAGATCTTATGGTAAAACCTAACAACAATGCTGATGGACCTGTCAATTCTACTTTATTAAACAATGCTAGTTCCATTTACAGTTTCGAACCCAATGATAACAACACACACTCTGGTGCTAGTTTAAACAATGCCTTTGAAAGACCTGTTCCTGCTTCCGCTGACACTGACGTTGTAGACTTGAACAAGAACAATGTAACCAACTACAATGCCAAAGATTACTTACCTAAGGAAATTAACGATGATTGGTTCAACACCGACTTTTCTCAAGCCAAATATAAAATGAACGACGATAAATTAATTAACACTGACAAATATGTAGTAGGTGTTAACACTGTTGGTCAATCCCTTAAAAATGCTTCCTACGATATCCGTGGTGCAATCAACGTTCCCAAATACACTGTATCTCCTTGGAACAACTCCACCATCGAACCCGACTACAACATCAAACCTTTATGCTAAGTTATTTTATATTAAAATTTGTAATTTTGATATAAAAAATATTTTCTTCTTAATTATAATGTCAGACTCTCCAAAAAATAAGATATCTGAAGAATTTAAACAAAAGATAGTTTCTTGGGTTAAATTAGATGATGATTTAAAAAAAATAAGAGAAACAGTTAAGGAAATTAACGATGAAAAAAAACAAAATGAAGAATATATTTTAGCCTATATGGAAAATATGGAAGAAAAAGAAATTGGTATTACTGGTGGTAAAATAAGCAGACACGTCAGTAAATTACCTGAACCTTTAAAGAAAGAAAATATTCAAAAAGCACTTACTGAAGTTATTAAAGACGAAAATAAAGCTAGAGCTTTAACTGACCACATTATTAATTCAAGAAAGACTAAAGAAAAGATTTCTTTAAAAAGAACTACTATTAGAGTTTAAGATAATAAAATTTGTCTTAAAATATAATATGACATTTTATGATAAATATTTTATTAAGAAACAATTAAAAGCATATGTAATTAGCTTAGAGCAGCCTGACTTATTATTTAATAATCTTAAAAAACAAAACTTTAATCCTATTTTAGTTAAAGCTGTAGATTCTAATAAATTAACGGATAAACTTAAAAGTAAATACGCTAACAAATTCTTTGCTACATTCGGAACAAATAAAACTATTGCCATAGCAATGTCGCATCTAAAAGCATGGAAGAAGATTGTAGACTCTGGAGACCCTTATGGAATAGTATTAGAAGACGATGTTATTCTTACGGATGACTTTTATAATAAAGTTATGACTCATTTAAGAAAATTACCGAAAGGATATGACCTATTTTATTTAGGATGTTTTGGTTGTCAGAATAATTTGAATCCTCTTAATATATTGTTTCATACTCTTGGATTAGGTAACTTTAACTTTAAAAAAATAAATGAATATGTTAATAGACCATCTGTGGCATTAGCAACTCATGCTTATATAATATCTAGAAGTGGTGCAAAGAAATTAATAAAAGAATTAGAAGGTAAAATATATTTTCATATTGACTTTTGTCTTCAATTATTAGCAATTGATAATAAAATAAAAGTCTATTCACCAAGTAATAGAATAGCATATCAAGAATCAACAGATAAAATTAATACAGAAAATAGTCATCCTTTATTATTAAATAAGTTCTTATCTAATTTTGATATAGACCATAAAGTTAAATTAAGTTATATTACAACAGTCCCTTTATTAAAATACGATAAATTAACGTTAACAGTATCCTCTCTATTATTTATCATTTTAGGAATTACTTTAGGAAGAACTAATTATAATTTTCTTGATATAGCATTATTTTTTGTAATATTATCGTTACCTGATTATAAAAATATAGAAAATGTAAAATTACATTATATACTTTTTATAATAGGATTTATAATTGGAAGAAAATCAAATGATTCAACCAAATAAATTATCGTAAAAAGGTTCATATACTATTTCACTATTATTATAGAAATTATTATATTTACCATTGTTTTCAATTATATAATCTAGCATTTTTTCAAAAGAATAATATATTTTTTTCATATCATCGTATTCATTATCAAATGCTTTAAAATATTGTTCTTTGTTTTTCTCATATATTCTCTCTTTAAATGCTCCAATATTATTGTAAATAATTGGTAATCCTGTATTTAAACCCTTAGTTAAAGAATAACACCAAGTTTCACCCCATTTATTTAAATATGTTAACCCATGTATATTATATTTTTTAATATAATCATAGTATTCTACTTCATTATAGGATGGTGAATTGTGATTAGTAATAATAAAATTAATTGTATAACCATTATATGTTTTATATTTATCCATCAAATCTAAAATATATTCGTAACCTTTACATTCATCAAATGCAGATAGATGTCCTATATTAATAGTTTTATTTGTAATTGTTGGAATATATTTACTATCGTTATTAATAAAATAATCATTATGTGATGCTTTAATAAAATTATTATTTGAATAATATTTACTATATATATCATATGTAAATTGAGATGGATGTATAATTACATCCATTTTATTAAATAATAATTTTATTTTTTTGTAATTAGGTGAATTTACAATATCATTCTTTGAAAATAAATATGAACTTGCAACATTATCAAAATTATTATTTCCTAGTAACCATTGATAATCATGTATAGATAAATATGTTTTACAATTAGTTTTATCAATATTAATCAAGTCATCAATTGATATATCAGTATTTATAATATGTTGTATAAATAATATATCATTTTTATTAAAAATAATCTTATTCAAATCGTCTTTAGATTTAATATATACGTATGTATTATTAGTATAATTATTAGTAATATCAGTTAAATATTTTACAGCACCTCCTTGTGAAATATTACTGACAATATATACAGTTCTTGTATTTTCAAAAGTTTCAATACTACATATTCTTAATATTATAATAATAAGTATTAATAATACCAATAAAAATATATATTTCATACTATATAAATTATATATAGAAAATAATTTTCTGTATATAAAATAATAATTTTTTAAGCCTCATCTGCATATATTGACTTTTCAGGTCTAATTCTTGGTACAATATTTACAGACATTAATTCTTGAAATAATAGCTTTGCCGCATATGGCATTACTATAGCACTGATTCTATTTGTGTTGTGACAGGACTTACAGATATAATAGTCTTTGTCAATGACTTTTGCGGCAAATAAACCGCATTCGTCACAGACGTAGACTTTTGTTATATCGGAAGTTTCCATCATACGTTCTTTTAAGAATTGTGCCATACCGTGGGCTATCATTGCATCCTTTTCCATTTCTAGCTTTACCTCGTTCATTACAGTATTTCCACTGTAAATCACAACTATTTTGAATCGTTACAAATACCATAATTGTGGGATATTTATAACTCAATCAAAACACCCTCTCAGGTGGGCTTAGACTCTCTTTTAAACATTCATCGGGGTTAATCAGACCCCTCCTGTCCATTCCTATATAGTCGTTGAACGTTCTCCATAGACTGATTATAGCGTCTTTAGGAGCTTCGCTGCGGATTGTCCATAATCTAAAGATTATTACTTCAGACAAATAAATGCCTAGTCCAATGCAGTTAACATTGGCCACCTATAAGTTTCCTTACAAGTTTAGTACTTTAGACTTAGCGTGTATCATATTCTCAGAACTGGTAACCCATTCAAGGTTTTCAATTCTGTTATCATCTCTCTTTTTATTTTTATGGTTGACTTGACTTTTCTTTTCTTTATTTTCGATAAAATGTTCTGCTACTAATCTATGAACATAGTGATTCTTTTTGGTTTTGTTATTACTAATTGTAACATAACAATACCCTGCTTCATTCTGAATCGATTTTACTTTCGCCCCTCTTACAGTATTATAAACTGTACCATCCTTAAATATGCAATACTTTGGATTATCATATATGGGTTTACCTTTAGAAATGTCTATTTCTTCGGTATGTTTATCTTCATAATCCCATATAAATCCACCAGCTGTATTATTAATTTTTAATACTGCTTTAGATATTGCGGAGGGGCTAAAACCAATCGCTTTTCCTGCTTCTATTAATGAATCATAAGTGTTCAATATTTTACCATCTTTATCTTTTTGAATAACTTTTCTTGGATGACTTATTACTTTTCCGTGCGCTGCACAGTTTTCTTTTTGAGTAATCCATTCCAAATTATCTGATTTGTTATTAGTTTTATCGCAATCTATGTGATTAACATATGGTTTATTTTCAGGATTAGGAATAAATGTTTCAGCAACTAATCTATGAACGGTATATTCTTTCTTTTTAATATTTATTGTATAATACCCATTGCATAGTCTTTGTTGTAAATATTTATTACTTTTATCAGACCATATATCACCCTTTTTTGTTATTTTATAGTTTTCTAAAATTGCGTTTTTCATTTTGTATTTTTCCATTCCTAGTTAAGTCAATATGTCTTTAAATGATAATCTTTTTCTAATACACGTTTTTCTGGAGTTTCCCGCAATTAGGGAATGTTGCCCGCCACAACGCGGACTAGCCTGATGCTTGCGCATCGACTCTTAGGCAAAATGGTTTACCTATTTTTAGACCTCCGTCTCTGCTTCTTCCTTCTAATGGTTGTCTTGTTAATGCTTGTCTTGGACCGCGACTTCTTGAATGGTATTTGTCGGCAGTCATATGTTTCAATCTGATTTGGTATGAAGGAGCCATAAATATTTCAGCTTCCATTTTCTTTCCAGTCATACCACAGTATAATACTTCATTGCCATACTTATTGAATCCGAGTTTTTCCAGCATCTCTGGCAATTTACGGACGTCATAGTCACAGTATGGTGTCCCGTCGATAAAATGGCCTTCGATGGAACCTATCTTGGCGGCGGTCATTTCCACTAGTTGTCCAATCGTCATACGAGATGGCAGACAATTATGAACACAACAACCGTTTGATGTGAATAAATGATATGTCATAACTCCAATATCAAAAACTTCTCTTGTGTCGCCTGATTCTTTTTTCATAATTCCCATATAGTAATTAGGAATTGTTTTATCAGTTCTTTTAACTATATAAGTTCCTTTATCAAACCAAGTTCCGGCTGAACATTCTTTAATAAATTCTTCTGCAGTCTGCATATAATTATAGTCAAATACAGTTATTTCATTAGATCTATTAGCTTTCCTTCTATTATGTGCTAATGTAGGAGTTAACAAAGAATAATAATCATTTAATATTTTCTCATCTCTGTATAAATCTTCTTTCCCCTTCTGTAATGCTTCAATCATATTAGGTTTAATAGTCATATATTCATTAACCTTTTTAATCATATTATTATGTTGCTTTTTAATTTGTTCACAATAATTCTCATAAGCACAAGCAATTTCTAATCTCATTAGTTTTTGAACACAATGTCTAAACCCAATATTCTTTCTAAATTCTTCATTTGACTTTACTTGTAATTCAAAACTAATACCATTGTAATCTTTAATCTTTTCACGAATTCTACATATTGTTGCATCAACCCCAACACCATTCATCAAATCAATAAATTTAGTCATCTTATTTTGCATAGATTCTTTAAATTCAGGCATAATAGCTTGAGAAAACTTTACTTTAGTAAAAGTATGTTTGTTGCCAGCTGAATAATGTGGCGTCCATCCATCTCCTCCAAAGCATCCTCCCAAAAATTCTCTTACAATAGATTTAGGACAAGATTCCTCAAATAAAAATTCTGGATAACTAAACTCCTGAGTAGTTTTTCTACCATATATCATTCCGGGTAGTTTAGCTAAAGATCTTGCAAACTTAGTAGTAATATTTATATTATAAGTGTGAGAATTAGTATTTTTTGAATAATCATCTACAATAGCAGGTCTCTTTCCAGTTACCATAAAAATATCATCCAACATTGTATTAGCATCAATCATACAACCCATATATACCACACATCTATATTCACCTCTCTCAGTCAAACATAAACACCCATCCGTATGAATATATCCAAGTATTCTTGCAAAAGCCAAAGTCTTTTCTCTTTGTTCATCATCTTCCATATTAAATTTATAATCACCAACTTCTAAAGACCAATCATCTTCTTCTTCATAAGATTTATCTTCTGTTCCAACTGGTGACATAATTAATTTATCTTCAAAATCAATATCTTTAGCTTCCTTTTCAATGATTTCATTATTTCTTAGAAGTTTAAATCTATGGTCAGGTGTGCATTTTAATTCTCTGCCATCAATCAGAGTTAATTTAATAATTTCTTTAACACCTTTAGATTCAAGTCCAACAGAATAAGACATAGTAGTCTCTTTTCTATCGGGACACCAAGACATTACCTTTTCATTTCCTTCTTCTGAAAAATTATCTAATCTTCTACAAGTGCCATTGGGAATACTAATCAAAGTATCTCCGGTAAAACAGTGAGGATTCATAATTAAGTCTGGAACCAAACCATCTGATGTAAATGGCATATCTTTTTGTTGAAGTGCAATACCTAGGGTCCCTTTCTGCCCATGTCTGTTCGAATTTCCAGTCCAAAATGAAATATCTGAATTTAATCTTCTTACTAAAAATATTTCACTAGGAACTTTTAAACAATGAATTGTATCAAATTTATTTTCATTGTATTTTATTACAGAAGTGATTGGATATTCATTAAACTTATCATCAATCATTTTATCTTCATTTATTAATACTTCTGTTGGTTTTACAAATTTAAAGTCATCATTTCTTTTAATATACAATCTATGGTCTATTGAAACCATAATTGAACTAGAATCAGTTTTAATTTCATAGATTATTCCTGTGTGAGGAAAGTTATAAACTTCAATTGGATTTGAATAAATAATTACTCCATTTAATAAACAAGCTAATATATCATTTAACGTTACATCAGCTATTCCTTTCCATCCTTTAACAGTAAGAACTTCGTGTTCTGGTGTCAAACAAAATTTGTCCCCTATCTCCGGAATTCTCTCCGTTCTAACTCTAACATTAATCATCCCATATCCCTCTGCATTATAAATATCTTTGTGGACTCTATCAATAACACCATCCACATTTGATTTAAATATCTCAGAGTTATCCTTTAATGCTTTACTATCATTTCCAGTAGGTTGAATATGAGATACTTTACCAATAATAAAAGTCTCATTTTTAATATCTGTTTCTTCAGGAACATAACCCTTTTCATTAATCTTACTATAATCACCCTGTTTCATATCCGCTACTTTATTCTTATCAGGTTTACTAAAAAGGTCATCCTGGTTGGTAGAAGGATTCTTGTCAATTTCCGAATGATACTTTTTTAAAATGTCAGCTCTGAAAAGACCTCTATCGATAGCACTTTGGTTAAATACCATAGAATCCTCTTGGTTGTACCCGTTATATGATGCAATTGCAACAATAGCATTTTCACCATATGGTAAATCTAAACAATTATTATATTCCATAGTCTTTGTTGTAACAATTGGTATTTGAGGATAATATAACACTTGTGAAATATCCATCCTATCCTTGTAACTAGTAGCATATAATCCAATAGCTTGTTTTGCTTGTGAAAAGTGAATAATGTTACGACCAGAGTGATTGTGATTACTAAATGGAATATTTCCTGCAATAATACCTAATTGAGTCCACGCGTGAAAATCACAGTGAGTATACTTAATCCATCTGTATTCTCCATAACGATTAATTTTACTTGCCTCTGTATTTTCAACTGTACGATGTCTGTTATCTTCTACTTCTTTTAATCTATAAAACTTATCAGCACACATAATATAATTAGAACTCTCTATATCTTCATATTCTATCAAATTTGTAAATTTAGTCAAAAGCTTCTTCCATCCTTTAGCATAATCTTTAGAAAGTAATTCAGTATTAACATCTTCCATAACTTCCTTAGTAATACCTATTTTATTATCATTGACTATCAATACAGGTCTAATCAATCTACCACCATCAAAGTAAATCTTAATTTCCTTTTTAGAGAAATCAAGACACATTGTAGTATTTTTATCAATAACTCCTTCTCTCCTTTTTGTTTTCAATAACTCATACAATGTAGTAGTATCCTTAATATTACAAATTCCTACCCAATCACCATTTATAAAAATCTTACAGTAATGCTTCATTTGTAAAGAGTCAATGTCTGCAGGATGCTTAATCTTTGCACTTTTAAGTAAGGAGTTAACAATTTCATATTGTGAAATGTTTTGGTGAGTAACTGAAGAAGACATTGCGAGTGATTTTACAATACCGATTTTGGCCCCCTCCGGCGTTTCCACGATGCACAAGAACTGGCACTGCAAATTTTGCCCCTGACGAATCGAAGTTACCTTAGTTGTTGATGCGTCCAACGACGGCGCCATAACTCTTCTCAGATAAGAAGTAAATTGCGGCCAAGACAATCTTTGCAATGATTGAGCAACACCTTTCTTAGTTTTATTCATTCCCCAAATACCCGTCGCTAATGCCGTTTTAATACCTTGTTCAATAATAGCAGGTTTAATTTGGTTAATGATATTAATAGGATTTTCATCTGAGGTATTCTTCTTTGCAAATAACTTTCCAATCTCATTTAACATTTTCTTCCAGTTTTGTCTAAATAATTGTCCAATCAAAATACCAGGAGTTTCAATACGTTTGTTTTGTAGAGCATCACGGTCGTCTGGTTCAACACGACTCAACCAAACATTCAATAGCTTATTAACCATATAACCCAAATAACAAATCTTCTTTGGTAGATCTTCGCCCAAATGAGGTAAGAAATCTTGTCTTAAAATTTTCTCTAACATCATCTTCTTTTGAATCTTTGCCAATTTTTCATCCGTTTGAGATATCATTCTATTCTTTCTCAATTTAGATGCCAAATATTCAACAGCTTCCTCGTGAGTTTTAATAACTACCCCTTGGTCATCTGTAGAATTTTCCATTGACTTGCGTAACAAATTAATCATTTTAACATCCGTCAAATCATAAGTAATCTTTGAAATAATATCTTGATCAGTTTCTACACCCAATGCTCTAAACATTACAAAGATAGGAACATCAATTAAAGTTGAACTAGTAATTGTAATATCATTATCCTTTCTATTCTTAATGGTTACAATCTGCAAAGTGTCATCCCACCCTGTCTTTTTAGAATTGATTTGCAAATTATAAACTTGACCTTCTGGATAAGATGAATCCTTCTTAATAAATACAAGAGGCTTATTATCAACCATTTTTTCAATAGACATTACTATCTTTTCTTGTCCACCAACAATAAAATATCCTCCAGGGTCATATTTACATTCACCATGCCTATCTTTCTTAATTTGAGTTGAACAAATCTTACTACCTACCATCACTGGAATATTTCCAATTGCTACTTCTTTCTCAACTTCGCCAACTTCTTTTACAGTAACTTCTCCAGTTAGAATATTTGTCTTTTCTACTACTTGAACTATAGAAGTAACAATAGTTGTAAAATAATTCAAATGATTCTTTCTAGCATCTTTAGGAAATTTAATTTCATTATCATTATCAAAGGTGGAAGGTTTAATTCTTATATTACTACATTTAAACATATGTCCATAAATCACGTCACCTACTACATTTTGATAAAAATAATTCTTTTCTTGTGACAAACTATAAGGAATCAATTCTTCAATAAGTTGATGATAAGAAGCAAACAAATGTTCATACAAAACTTTAGGTTGCTTGAAATACAATTTCAAAATCTCATCAATATTCTCTTGACTCACTAAGTCCTGTTTTTCTTCTTCTTTTTTAGGTTTGTCGTCTTTTGGCATTATAGATATTGATATAATCTTTTTAAATATTTTTATCAAATTTTTTAACTAGATTAGGTCTTTAATTAATTTGTCTTTACTATCTTCTATAGCTCCTTCGTGACTTTTAAACAGATTTCTCACACGATAATGTGTATATTCATCTAATTTCTCATTCTTAATGAAAAACCAAAAAGGAACCGAATAGTTATACTTTCTTAGATTATCTTTTACTGAGGTAATTTCATCCAAATTTAAAACTTCAAATGATAAATACATTGGATTAATTGTTAAAGCATTAGAATATGTAGAAAAATATAAATTATCAATAAGATAAATACATTTTACATTTAATTTTTTAATAAAATAAAAAGGAATTAATCTTAATAAATTTAATAATATAGAATTAGTAATAATTTTTTTATTAATTTCAATTGCTAAAATAGAAACACAAAAGTTATTAATAAAAAATTCTCTAATACTAACAAAATAACTCATCATTACAAGTAATAGTTATTATATTTTTAATTATATTAAATAACTTAAAATACATATAAAGATAACTACATACATTAGTTTAATGGAAACCCTATTAACAAAACTACCAAACGGTTGGAATTTATGGTATCATTATGATAAGGATAACTGGAAAATTGATGGTTTTAAGAAGGTATATTCAATTAATACTGGTTCTGATTTTTGGCAGTTATATAATAATTGGGATAAATTGGGAGGAATAAATCAAAGACATTATTTTTTAATGCAGGATGGAGTGTCACCTATTTGGGAAGACCCAATTAATAAATCAGGAGGGTGTTGGTCATTTAAAGTTAACGAACAACAAGCACAGGAATTATGGGATGATTTATCAGTTTATTTAGTTACAGAAAATTTATCAAAGAAACAAAATGATATTACTGGTTTATCAATTTGTTTGAAAAAGAATAATAACAGTGTTATTAAAATTTGGAATAAAAATAGTAAAGATAATAGCTTAGTTTTATTAAACGAAGGTATATTAAAAAAGTGGGGTATGGATATTATTTATATTGCTCACATTCCAGAATAAAACAATATAAAACATTATCTTCTAAGATATATAGCATATAAAATAATACTAATTAATAAACACACGATTGTTACATGGTATTCGTTAATTTGTTGAAATGAGTTGCGACGAGGAGATGATGAACGAGATTTACGAGTAGATGGAGAACGAGATTTACGAGAAGACGATGAACTGGATACGCTAGGTGATGGTGATGGTGAACGAGGGGATGGGGATGGGGAACGAGAACGAGTAGATGGTGATGGGGAACGAGAACGACGCGCAGATGGTGATGGTGAACGGGAACGACGAGTAGATGGTGCATACTGAGGAGATGCATTCATAGAAGGTGTATTATAAATTCTAGTAGACATTATAATATATTATAATATAATTTTTAAATATTAATTTTTGTTTATGTGATAATAATATAATATACCAATTAATACTAAACAAAATAATATTATATAATATTCATTATAATTTACATCGGTATTATCAAAATTTGATATTTGGATGGTTGTTATACCATTCTTTGTAGATTGATTTAATTTATTTTTATTTTTAAAAGCATCTAATCCATAATCAAGTCGTGTAAAATATGAAGTTGTATTATTTGTAATAAAACCAGGTGCTGCAGTACTAATAGTAGGTTGAAAACTTTTTTCAAAATGTACTACTGAATCACAACCTGCAATAGATTGACATCTAATTATTGCTTCATTTAAAGTATTAGAAGGACACGGATTAGTTTTATTTGGTTCACAAATTCCAGTTGGTACAACCCAATTTGTAACTTGCATAAACGGCCCTGGGAAAGGATTACTCATATTAAATATATTTATAAATTAATTTTAAAAATTATCTTGTAAATTTATTTAGGATTTTAATTTTTGGTATCTTTCTGGGATAAAACAAATTTAACTTCGCCTAATGCTGCCACTGCGTATTTAATAATTAAAGGATAATCATTTTTCAAGTACAAAATAACTTGAGGTGACAAATTAGTACATTTAGTAAAAACATTTAACCATTTTAGTGAGAATACCCCTTGCACAATTTCATTTTTATTATCAGTATTTACATCAATTGATAAACCACCATTTGATTCAGATATTTCAAAATCAGCATCGCAAATATCAGCACCTTTAATACCAAAACTTACTTTATTATTCATACATTTAATTTCTATTTTTTCAGTAATCAATGACATATCTTTACAATACTTGTGAAAGTCTGATGCGGGAAAATATGCAGCGTAAGGGAATTGAATAGGGTCAACTTCAATCTTTTCATCATCTAAATCAGACAAGTTGAGTCTAAATATCTTCTTTTCTTTTTTGTCAGTGTTTTCCAAAATAATAATTAACTTGTTCATATCTTCATCATCCAAGGCCCAAGTCATTTTATCCATATTAGACATACATTTTAGAATTATTAACAAATTATCCAAATTTACACCGATAGTAATCTTCTTCTTATGATAATTATATTTATACTTATCAAATTTATCAGAATCCAATTTACTATAAACTAAAATAGTCCCAGATTTATTAATCTCTTTCATTATTAAACCCCCAACTTGTTTATTTTTATTATCGTTATTATCTGTAACCAATTCTGTATCGGTATCATTATCATTTTCTGAGTCGAGAGTCGTTTTATCAATGTAGTAAGGACAAAAAGTAAATTTAACGTCAGTGATGATTGAACTTATTGTATCAATAAGTATTCTTATGGCGTTCGTTTGTGAAGTTTCTAATTCTAAAATATAAACCATTAAATTTAATGGCCCTAAAGTCTTTAAAATGGTTTTAGAAAAAAAATTTCTAAATTAATATAATGTCTAATTTATACAGATTGGTAAATCCCACTATACAAGGAGAAATGAAAACCTCCGTGAAATCCAAAAACTCAGCAACTGCTGCACGCACTCTCTACAAAAACTTATCCGAACACTTTAGTAATAATATTCCTAAATTTCACTTTACTATCCAAAAGGGTGGTTCCGGAAAAGGTAAATATTATCATTTTGTAGTTAAAGAAAAGAAAACTAACAACGATGAAGTATCCTTTAACATTGAACCTTACACTATTGATAATGAAAGTCAATTAGTTGGTGAATTTGAAGATAAATTAAAAAATTTCACTACTAAATTTCAAAAAGCTGGTGGCAAAGCTAAGAAATCATCCAAAAAATCTAGAAAATCTACTGAAGATGCTAGCGACTTTTCCGATTCTGACGAAGAAATTTATGTTAATGCACAATCTTACAGACCTATTGTAGGTTCTCCTATGTATTACTGGTGGTATGACAGCAAATTATATAACTTAAAATCTGTATACCTTCCTACTTTCTATCCTTATGTATTACCTTATGTACAAGTAGTATAAATTATTTTTATTTTGATAAATAAAGAATTTCGAAACTTCTAATAAGTTCATGAGTTATCTTATAGTATAACTCATTAATTTGTTCCTTTACTTCCCATTGTTGCAAATCAGCCACTTCCAAACTGAGTAAGAATTTGTTAAAACCTTCAAAATTAGTTTTATCTTTATCTTGATTAATTAAATGAGGATAGTTAGTTATAAACTTTTCAACCGAATTAATCATTCCATTTTTATTTTTCCAAAGAATCAAATTACAAATGCTACTAATTTCCGTATTAAATTCATTTTTACTCAAATATGACTTTACTATATTAGTTGCAAAAGTTTCATCTCCTGTTACTCTTTCCAAATTAGTTATCAAAAACTTTTCTGGTTTCTCAATCAAAAGCATATGTTTATGTTGTTCAAAGAGTTTTTTGTATTGACTATCCTTTCTATCAAAACTATATGACAGTCCAAATTCAGTATCCAAATTATCTTTATAAAGAGTAATAAAAAGTGCCTTACCGATTTTATCAAATGCCAAACAATAACTATTATTAAAAGTAGATAGCAAATCACAATTTAGTATGTTCTTGGGATTAATAATATATTTAATCATATCTGAAAACTGATTATTTACCGTGTCCAAATACTCTAGATATTCCTTGATTGGTTCAAATAAATCTACATAGTCTAGTGATTCTTTGTCAAATAAATTATAATAGTTATAAGGGAAATAAGGTATGCGCTCATTTTGATTTCTAATCAAATCAATATACTTATTAAACTTGTTTAGATTCAAATAATAAATCTTATTCTTCTCAACTACAATTTCAGTATTTATTAAAGTTAGTTTTGGTAAGATGGGGAAATCCTGAGTAGTTCCAAACAGAACTTTATTGACCTTTGTTAGAGGCACAATTAAACCTGTATCAATCTCTAGTTTTGAATATTGTGAAAATAGTGTTTTATAGTCCATTACAGAACTATTCTATTTTTAAAAGAAAAATTTTATCAACTTTTTTATTTAAAAAAATTCTCTCTCTCTATAAAAAAAAGTGGACTTTTGTAACATACATCTTTTATAAATCATTTAAGAATAAAAATATATAGTAAATGTATATATGGAAGAAGGTGGTATAAAGCATATCTGTTTATTATGCGATAAAGGATATTCCTCTAGTAAAAGTCTATGGAATCACAATAAAAAATATCATAATGACAAAAAAATCTCCAAAAACGAGGATAACCTTCCTCTAACCGGAGGACAAAAAGATGGATTGTTTAAATGTGAATTTTGTAATAATGAATATCAATATAAAAGAGGTTTATGGAAACACACTACAAGTTGTAAGGTTAAAAAAGAGAAAGAAAAAAACGAAGAAACATTAAATATAATGAAAGAATTATTGAATAAGCAGAGCGAGGAAATGAAAAAAGAAATAGAAAGATTAAAAACTGCGTTAGAAAAATCAATAAAAATTCATCCTAAAACATTAAATAAAATAAACAAGCAACTGATTAATCAAAATAGTAATAATAATAACAATAATAATATAGTAAATAATACGATTAATATTGTTCAATTAGGAAATGAAAATTTAATTGAGGTCTTATCTGAAAAACAAAAGTTAAGAATATTAGAAAGACAAGCACTAAGTTTAAATGATTTAGTTGAATTAATTCATATATCTCCAAAATATAAACAATTCAAAAATGTATGTATTACCAATTTACAAAGTAGCTTTGGACAAAAATATGATGAAAAATCAAAAAAGTTTATAGCAGTTAATAAAAATGAATTATTAAATGAAATAGTAGAGTGTAGAATGTATGACATTGAAAAATTTTATGATGAAAATAAAGATAAAATGCCTCCAAAAAAAGCGGAACAGATTAAATTATTTATTGATAGAATGAATGATGAAGATGATGTAATTAAAGGAATTAAAAATGAAGAAATTAAATTAATATTGTATAATAATCAAGACAATATTAATAATGCAATAGTTAACTTGCAACAGTAAAATAATTATAATCAACTATACTCAACTTATGTTTCGTTATAAATTCTTTAGTATTAAAGGACTCACGTTTTTTAATCTTACCAACTTTTAAAACATTTGGTTGAGTGCACAACACAAATACATATTTATGAATTCCTGTTCCTGTCGGTGGATTTGGTGGTGCATAATCAATTAATTCATTCGGCTTTATTTTTTTATTAATATTAATAATTAATAAATGTAAAAAATCAGGTTCCACTGCATCTGCATCATACATAATTAAAGAATAATAATTATTATCCTCTGGTATAACACAAATCTTTGGTCGTTCGGCAGTTACACCGGTATTTAGTAATTGTTTTTCTACTTTTATATTGTTATTATATTTTATTTTTAACATTAAAATATAATAGAATTTTCTCTTTATTCAAACTTTTGAAAAATATAAAACCTATTCAAGAATGAATAAAGTTTACCTTCTTTCTCAGCACCTTTCAAATTATCATAAAACTTTGCTACATCTTCATAAAACTTTTTATTCTTAAAGTTTTCTTCGTGAGGTGTTACATCCATAAACCATGCTTTATTAATATTATATACATTTGCAAAAGTATCAGTTTCAATTAATCTACAACCAGCTTTCTTCATTGTATTAACTACTAATTTTTTTGTAAGTAAATTTTCAGGTCTGGCAGTTGAAGAAATCCAACTCATCATAACATCAATAGTTTGTCCTGGTTCATCTTTCAAATCACCAGTAAATTTTTTTGTAATTTCAAAAAACTTATTCTTTTCTCCATTGTCTCCAGTATAATAAGATGTAAAAACATCAGTGCCATTTAATAATTTTAAAACTTCATCTGCATCAAATAAAGTTAATATAATATAACCTCCAATTCTTAGATAATTATTAATATTGGTAACCAAGTTTTGAGTTGATTCAGGTGTATCAAAAACATAGTGAATTGCAAAATTACTAGTTATTATATCATATTTATTTTTTTTATTGAAATATTTATCTATATTATTCTTATTATCTTGAGACATATTTGGTAATTTTTTAGATTGTACATCTGAATCCATTGGTAAAGAACCATCTGCTTGAATATAAGTCATTTTACCATAATCAGGAAATTTAGATTTCAAAAAGTTATAACGACTTACTGCACTATCAGTAGCTGCAAATAATCCTTCATAGTCATTATCAATACCTACATAATCACCTACACGAGCGTGATAAAACTTTTGAATATCTCCTCCTCTACCACAACCAATATCAAAAATTGTTACTTTTCTTTCTTTACCACCTTTGGTCTCACTAAATGGTTGACAATAAGTATATAATAAAATAGACTTTAGCCAATTATGAAAGTTTCTAAATAATTTACCCAAATTAGTAATTTCTTGATAGTATTTGTCTTGAGCTCTGTCATTGGTAATTACTGAAGAATCAATTCTACCTTGTAGAATCTTAAGTTGCATTTGATAAGTGTTAATATTTGATAACTTTTTAATTTCATCAATAGTAACTGCTTCTTTCATTGATTTCCAAGTTTTAATAGCAACATCCTTAAAGTTACCATACTTTTTCTTATCTTTAATCACACTTTCGGTTTTATCCCAACGAGTTCTTAAAATAGACCATCTGTATTGATGAGGGATATTTGGATTATTAGTATAGATAACTTCAATAACTGTATTATCTTGGACAATATTGCCTTCTACATCTCTAACTTCTCCTCTAATCATAGGGAAGAAGGCTTCGTGATTATTTTCCTCCTTCATAAAAGGAACTGGCATTTCTTTATTACCAATTAAATCACCTACAAAAAAGTTAGCAATTCTAAAGACTTGGTCAGTTCCAGTTGCAGAACCCATTTTAATCTGCAATGAATTATCATATATTTCCATATATCCACCTGTTTCTGGATTTCTCTGAAAGTTAACATAAATATCAATTGAATTTGTTTCAGGTGGTTTATATTTATAAATAGGATACTTTTGTTCTCTTTTGTCTCTGGTATACTTTTGATCTAATCCTGTAAAAATAATACCATCCAAATAATAAGGACAGTTTACTTTATTAGAATTAGTACAACCATTATAAATTAGATGAGCATACAAAAAAACTTCTGAATTAGCACCACCAGTGGGAAAAATAAATAATTTAGGATGAAACAAGTAATCATTCTCTTTAGTTTCATCTATTAATTTATTTAGATTTTGATAAAATTTCTCAATCTCAGTTGAATAATGTTTTTCTTGTTTATCTAGGTCAAAAGTACCGGTAAATGGTTTAGCAATAAAGATTTTATCATTTAGTTTTGCTAAAACATCATTTACATATTTTAATCTATTTTCCAAAATAACTTCATTACGTAAGTCTTTTCCGTTAGA
>Ga0114967_10000371_pt1 | contig 37924 bp, 30 predicted proteins | sample M_130628_MF_Meta_FD_92639 | JGI IMG/M metagenome (GOLD analysis project Ga0114967, IMG submission 92639) | Freshwater microbial communities from Lake Montjoie, Canada to study carbon cycling - M_130628_MF_MetaG | ecosystem: Environmental > Aquatic > Freshwater > Lake | place: Lake Montjoie...
ATTATTGATTGACATTGAAAATAATGATAATAAATACTCAATTAAAAGCATAATTTTTTGAAGTAAGTTAAAACAATGCTTCAACGAAGAATAGGAAAAGGCTTGATATTGAAGGGATTACAAAAATATACCCAATGAAAATACGATAAATATAAATAAAAGCAAATATTTGTTTAATTTATGAATTATTCAGTGCTAATTAATTAACAATTTTAATTTATAAACATGAAAAATTAGAAACTATGTATATTTAAATTAATTACTTGGCAATTTGACACTATAAAAAGACAAAATTTATAATCATTAAATATCTATTTTTGGAGGATTTAATGAAGATAAATATTTTTTATCTTCATTTTCTGCTCATTATTAAATGACTTGAACATTTTCGATTATGGCCATTATTACAGATTCTCCAACAATGATTCATATTTATTTGTTGTATAAATTTGGGAGGATTAAAAATTAAAATAAGAGACAAATACTGAGACAATATTAATCGTCAAATTGAAATAATGGTAATTATTGGTTTTAGTATTTTATCTCTACTGCAAACCATCTCTGGGAGAACCTTCTCTTGTCTCGAATCTCTGCGGCGAACCGCCTCAGATCTTTTGTCATATTACTTAAATCGAAAACTTTATAAACCTTCGACTTTTACTTCTACTTTTCCTCTTGCCATTACGAGTGCCACTATACTTGTTGGGGTAAGATACACTTTATCAGGTTGTACTGAATCTATTTTCCCACTAAGCTTAACTCCTTTTTTAAATTCTGTATTCATTGCGGTTTCAATATTTTGTTTTGCATAAGTGATTAGCTCATCTACAGGCAATCCATATTCGTCTTCAATCATTTTCACTAACTTTCCCTCTAAGAGCCAAGCCGCAGCCTTTGCTAAGATATTTTTTGTCTTAATATCAAATTGTGAATTCGATAATACAATTTTTTTCTTTATTGGATCATAAACAGGAATTCCTTTTATATACACCGCTCCTTTCAAACTTCCTTTAATATCAGCCTTTATAACCAAAAACTCATTGCTTCCATAAATATCAATTTCAGTTATCTCAATTTTATATTTTCCTTCTTGAAATTCGTATTTTTGACCGACAAACATCCTTTTTGCTTGTGCTGCTGCTTCAGTAAATAAAACATCGCTCATCAATCCAACTTGAAAATCATTTGGAATACCTGTTACAATTTTAAGGTTCGGTACAGAACTTACAGAGATAGGGATAAACGGGCGGTCGCCAGTAAGTGTTTCAGTAATTGCTTTGATACCGATTACTGACTTAATATTACGGCCAACGGTTCTTAATGGCACCATCGAAATTTCCAAAGGCGTAATTTTAACCCAAGTGTGGTATTCTTCAGAGACTAAATACGGTTGCAGAGCTGCATTCCAAGCCTGAATAACATAAGGCTTGATTGACATATTTTTTGCAACTGCATCATCAAGTGATTTGGCAAATTTCGTTAGGTTATTATCAATGATTTTACCAACAATAAAATCAAGTGGTACATCAAAACCTACATTTACCTTTGGCTTTGTTATCCATTCGTAGCCATTTGGGCTTGTTAAGGTTTGCACCGACCAGTCAGGTTTTATAGTAAAACGAGTCGAAAACTTCAGATTCATCTCAAAATCCAAAGGAATGTACTTCATAATTCCGAATGCACCGATACCTTTTTCGACCCAAACTTTAATCGGAACTGTAAAATCAAAAACATCATTGGTAGCCGCCGTTACAAGAATATTCGACTTTTTCCAAACTTTGCATTTGAAATTATCATTATTATCATCCGTGTAACTATTGTCTTCATAAATCAAACCTGAAACTGTGGCATTGATTTGCTTTTCGATGTCGCTCATCGCAATATCGAATGGAATACTTATATTTGAAGGTATCTTCTGCACCAGTACTGTATCCTGTAAATAGTTTTCGATTGGAGCTTGAGGGTTAGATTTCTGCCCGATGGCATAAAAAGATGTAAAAATCGTTGTAAAAACGAAAATCGCAATAAATTTGGAACTTACTAACTTACTTTTCATTGGTAAATCTAATAATGGTTGGTTTGTTTTGAAAAATAACTATAAAAGGCATCACTTTATTTTAATTCGAGTAGCTCCGTAACCAAATTTTTCTTTTTGGGCATCTTGAAACCATGCTACATTTTTATTTCCTGCCAATTTTTTTTGAATTTCTTGTTTCAAAACACCATTACCAACCCCATGTATGAATACTATTTCATCCATACCAGAGGCAATAGCATTCTCAAATTTTGATTCAAAAGTACGCAATTGTAAGTCCAACATCTGAGCATTATTCATACCAAGGAAGTTTGTTGTCAATTGTTCAATGTGTAAGTCAATGGTGGCGGCTGGCTTTTCAATGGTTTTGAGAGAAATTTCTTCTATTTTAGACTGCATCATTTTCTCTTTCAACTCCACAGGGTTAATTATAAGTGGATCGTCCTCTGCATCTAATTGATATAAATAACAATCTTTTGCAATAATAGGTGCTGATTTTTTATTATTGAAAAAAGTATGTGCACGTAAACGCATTTTCTTTATAAAAGTTGGTCTCTCAGTGAAATAACCAAAATTATAGTAAAATGTCTGAAAAGTGAGATTCCCCCAATCATCGAAGTCTTTAAGATCTAAATCAATCGGATATTTCTGAAATGTACGAGCCGCAAGAAAACCACCAAGCAATCCTCTATGTGTTTTTTCTGCACCAGATGTCAGCGAAAATGGTAAATCCCAATCACTATTATTGATTATGTGAAGCGAAACTAATTTATCATTTATTGGCAAGAAAGCCAAGTAAATTCCTTTTTCGGCTTTTACGTGCGAGCTGCTTCTTTCGCCAACTACTCTTTGAGGAGCTATCGTTTCTTGAACTTTCGACTGCGGTTTGAAAGCTTTGTCTTCTGCTTTAGAAACAACCGCCAGTTCTTTACGTAATACAGGCAATTTAAACCCTTCCTCAATCTCAACTTCTACTACATCATTCTTCAAAAATCGGATTACTATACCTTCTTCTTTTGAGCGTATGAGCCTTACTTTATCTCCTATATTCATGACCCTAACCGATACGTCGGACCGCCCCCAAAGAGGGATTAAATGTTATTTTTTATGATATTTAATTGTAAAATTACGTAAAACACGGGACAATGATAGTTAATTTTCAAAATTATAAAAACAAAAGCCATCGTTCAACATAGTTAAACAATGGCTTTTATCTATTATTTTAATTACTTTATTAATGATTTAGCAGTATTTAATAACTGCCAAGGTATTTTCTTATGCCCCATTCTAAGGTAGCAAGCAATAATAATACAAAAAACACCCATTTCAAATTGATAAATTCATTCATCTCCTCTTCACTTGTAACTTTGTCTAGAGTTCTGTTTGATAATAAAAAGTCCTTCAGTTTTTCTAGTTGATTTGCCAAGAAAAATTTACCGTTATTTTGACTTGCCAGTGTACGTAACATATTAAAATCAGCTGTTGTATTCAGACTTTCCAAGTCAGTATTTCTAACTATAAATTGACCATCCACAAATTCGTCTTTACCCAAAACTTGAGTAGAGGCCTTGTAGCGATATACGCCTTCAATTAGGCCTGTTATTTCAAATCTACTATTATCTCTCGTTGTTGTGTAGCTAAAGCTTCTTACTTTTCCTTTTTCATCAGTTATATCAAGCTTGATTTCTTGGTTAAAGATTCGCTCATAAATATCATTGTAAGCCTCATTTTCGAAGATAACTTTTTCATCAATTGAGAAATCTGGCGAGATTGGGTAAACTCTGAGTTTACGTTTATCATCTTTGATTGAAATCAATTGAAGTGTTTTCATCACAACTTCGTCGATAATTTCTTGTTTATCGGTCAACGAAAACTCTTCTGAACGCCACAACCAGATACCTTCTCCCGCAAGAACTGCTGATTTTCGTGCTGAAGTTGTATTTACAATTAATAATGGTTTAGGTGTTGTTAGCGAACCAACTCTTTGATAAAGTATAGTTTCGCTACCTACCATTGGTTTATAATCGCCAAAAGGTGCTAAAATAGGCGGAAGTCGTTCTAAAAGGTTTAGTTTATCGCTATCTAGATTAAATAAATTGAAGTTATTATTGAACTTTGCAGTTACTTTATCGGCCTTGCCAGCTTGGGCAGAAATAGATAGCGTTTGCTGCATTCCATTAAAGATCGAAATATTAGTTTGATTTCCGAGTACAAATAAGGTCGGTTTTCCTTGTGCTAATAAACGATTGACTACATTTCCACCCATTCCATAAATATCAGGTAATTGGTGAAAAATCAAAACATCGAATGGCTGTGAACCAATCTGACTTAAATCATCGCTCTGAATAATTTTGATTATTAACTCATACAAATCATTCTTTTCAATAATACTTTTTAATGCCTTTAAGTCTGGATGAGGAGCAAGTGCTACGATTAGTACTTTTTCTTTACCATCAACAATATCAATATAAGCATCTTTTGCGTTATTTTTATTCGAAAACTCTACATTTAAAGGTATAACTTCGACTGTAAAACGCTGCAATCCTTTTTGTTGAGCAGTCACATAAAATGTAATTTGCTTCAAATCATCTTGCTTATCGAAGCTAACTACTTGTTTATCAATAATTTTTCCAGCTTGCTTCAATATAACACTTGTGGATTTACCTTGAAAACCATAACTCGAAATCTCGGCTTGAATCGGAAATTTATTACTTAAATATGCAATACGATTGGTATAAATAGAGTTAAGTTTTACATCTCGCTTTTGCGTTGTATCCCCCAAACCTACTGCATGAACATTGAAATCATATTTTCCATAAGTTGGAGAAACACCTTCGTTGGTAATACCATCAGATATGAGAATTACATCAGTGAGATTTCTACCCTCAAAACTCGACTTGATATTTGCCAACATTCGCGATAAATCTGACCTCTTTTTGGAGAATTTTATATCACTAATATTCTGATTATCAGCTTCTTCATCAAGACTTTGAATCTCGACACTCCCACCTTTTGCTTCGATAGACTCTTTTAGTTTTTGTAGATATTTTTTTAATACAACTATTTTAGCTTGTCCACCATGAGTCATGGAAGAAGAATTATCAATTGCCAAAACAACTGTTGGTTTTTCAATCGTAGATTTGTTATTGCGTAATAGCGGGTTTAGCAGCAAAAAAGCCAATAAGCTAACCAAAAGTCCACGAAAGATGGCTAGTATTCGGTTATGCAATGTGCTAAAAGTTTTCTTATTTTGATAAAGTACGAAGGCATAAATCCCACCAGCCATCAAGCATAGTAAAATAAACCAAGGTGAAGATTGAAAAATAAATTCTGATTTCATTAATATATAAGATCGATGGTCAATTAGGGACTAATTTATTTCAAGTCGAAGCGTAATTCGAAATCGTAATAAAGTACTCAATTATAACAAGAATAGCTATTCAAATATTCTTCCAAGTTACAAAAAAATGTCGTCAAGTAGAAGAAAACTTCTACCTGACGACACTTAATATGAGTTTTTCGTCGATTCTTTGCTTACATCAACATTCCACCATCCACTTGAAGGGTTTGCCCAGTAATATATTTCGACATGTCAGAAGCTAAGAATACGCACGCATTGGCTACATCTTCACCTCCACCAGCTCGTTTAAGCGGAATATTTTTCAACCAATCATCTAAAGCCTTCTCGTTCAATTCGCCTGTCATTTCGGTTTCGATAAAACCAGGAGCGATTGCATTTGAACGAATATTTCTTGATCCTAATTCTTTAGCAATTGATTTTGTAAAACCAATAATTCCTGCTTTTGATGCTGAATAATTTGCTTGTCCAGCATTTCCCATCAAACCTACTACCGAAGTCATATTAATAATTGAACCATTTTTCGCTCTCATCATTGGCTTTGTAGCAGCCTTCGTAAGGTTGAAAACAGACTTAAGATTTACTCTCAAAACATCGTCCCATTGCTCTTCAGACATCCGCATTAAAAGCGTATCACGCGTGATTCCTGCGTTATTTACTAATATATCAAGTGTCCCAAAATCAGCTACCACATCAACTACTAACTGCTCAGCGGCAACGAAATCAGAGGCATCCGAGCGATAACCTTTAGCTTTGATTCCATAAGCTGCAAGTTCAGCTTCAAGAGCTTGACCTTTTTCAATACTTGATAAGTAGGTAAAAGCTATGTTTGCTCCTTGTGAGGCAAATTTCTTAGCAATTTCACGCCCTATACCACGTGAGGCACCTGTAACTAAAGCAACTTTGTTTTGTAATAAAGTCATTATTTAGGGAAAATTAAATTACATGATTACGAATCAAAATTACGGCTTTATCGTTTGATTTTACAAAAAAAATGTATAAATTTAAAATAAATCAAAAATTACCGACTATGAATGTCAAAGAAATGAAATTGTATGAGAAAATTCAAGCTTTTGAATTAGACGATAATTCCGCCAGTTTCAAATTCTCATGGCGGTATAGATTAAGCCTCAACGTTTTCATTTAAAATCTCTCTTCGCAACTCTTTACTTGTCTTTGTACTACCATCAGGTGACCAACCTGGAGGCATTAAAATATATTTAAATTTAGTCGAAAAGCTCGAAGGCTTTTTAAGGTCATTCCACAAATCAATCCACGCATGAAAAACTATGTTTATAGCTCCCCTATTTTCTAATGGGTAAGTAAGTCCGTATCTGATTGGCAAATCATCTATCTCTTCTTGAAAGGTACCAAAAATCCTATCCCAAATAGACAAACACATGCCCATATTCTTATCTAAATACTCTATATTTGAGGCGTGATGAACTCGATGCTGAGAAGGTGTCACAAATACGTATTCTAAGAGCATATACGGCATTTTACGAAGTTTTGGAACATAACTAGTATGTACTAAAATTCCATATATTTGTGTAAAAGAATACACTACCGCCATGTCGACTACTTTAAAACCAAGCAACGAAAGTGGAATAAAATAAATAAAACGATAGAGTGGCTGAAACACAGAAGATCTAAAGCCTACGGTTAAGTTGAACTCCTCTGATGAGTGATGTGTAACGTGTGAAGCCCAGAAAAAACGAGTATTATGATCAATAACGTGCAAAAGATAGTATAAAAAATCTTCAGCTACAAAAAGTAATAACCAATATAGAATTGAATTTTGAATTTCAATAAAATGAAAATTGTAAATGTAGGCTAAAATTCCCCAAGTAATTCCTCTTGAAAGTAAGTCAAGGCCACCATTCAAAATCATTAAGTAAAGATTGGTAAACGTATTTTTAATGGTGTAAAAATGCCTATGCTGGTAGTTACTTAAAAGTATCTCGCCAACTATTACAATTGTATAAATTGGAGTTGTGGCAAAGATAATAAACTGTTCTAATGTAAGATTTTTAATACTTTCAAACATTCTAATTACTCAATTATAGGTTATAAAATAGTTATTCTTTACCCGCAACAACAATGACAATTTCACCTTTAACCGCTCGATTTGCAAAACTTGCAATGATTTCGGAGAATGTACCTCGAACGTTTTCTTCATATATTTTTGTTATTTCTCTTGATACGCAAGCCTGACGCTCAGGTCCGAAATACTCTATAAAATGTTCCAATGTTTTAAGTAGTCTAAAAGGAGATTCATAAAATATCATTGTTCTTTCTTCATCGGCAAGGGCTTTCATTCGAGTTTGTCGGCCTTTTTTAACAGGTAAAAAGCCTTCAAAAGAAAACCTATCACAAGGCAAACCAGAGTTCACTAAGGCTGGAACAAAGGCAGTTGGGCCAGGTAAACACTCAACTTCAATCTTATTACGTAAACATTCTCTTACCAATAAAAACCCTGGGTCAGAAATAGCTGGTGTTCCTGCATCTGACACCATAACTATTTTATCACCTTTTTTTATCCTATCAATAACTTTACTGAGAGTTTGATGTTCATTAAAAGCATGATGACTTTGCAAAGGTTTCGAAATTTCGAAGTGTTTTAATAAAAAACCAGTATTTCGAGTGTCTTCGGCCAATATTAAGTCTGCTGACTTTAAGACATTAATCGCTCGTAAGGTTATATCTTCTAAATTGCCAATTGGCGTTGGTACTAATACAAGTTTCAAAATCTTTTTTCGACAAATTTACATATTTTTATAGCCAAAAACACCAAAGTAGAGTAAAATATAAAAACAATTACATAATGTTCAAGACAATTTTCTACTAATACTGACGTCATATTACCGTTTAATAAATTTTATTATTCAAAAGTTATATTATTTTCAAAATTTTCTGAAAATATTTGACAAATAAATATAAAATACTTACTTTTGAATAAATATTTTCCTTTTAATCTTTATAAAACCTATAAATACATGTTATTAGCAGCACTAGCACTCGCAATTGGTGGCATCATGATGTCTAAACTCCGTGAAACTGGAGAACTTTACGCTCCAAAAGATTATTTAACCAATTTAAAATCACGACCTCGTAATGCTTACTACTATTAAAATGAAATTATTATAGATTTTATTTAAAAATAAGCTCCTTAAAAAAGATATTTTTAATTTAATTTTATATCATTAATAGTATATATTAAGATTTTAAGACAAAAAAATCTGCATTTAATACTTCCTTTATATTTGGCATTGTTTTTAAAAAAGTAAATAACAAATATTGCATTCTAAAATGTGCAAAAAAATGTTATTACTTACAATTGCTTCAATTGCTATCGGTGGTCTTTTAATGGCTCGTAAGAACGATGAAAAAGAAATGTATGCTCCAAAAGGTTATTTGGTAAGCTTACAATCGCGTCCTCGTAGCGTTTATTCTTGGTATTAAGATGTACTTTTCATCTTAATTGTAAAAATACATAACTCAAAAATATGTATTGTGTTTCTTCTATAAATGAATTTTAGTTAAACTTTGGAGTATTTTGCTAAAAATATATTTCAATTATTGACTATATCTTCGAAAAAACTGTCTTTTATCCAAAAATAAAATTGTATTTGGTTTATATATTGGTAATTTTTTACCTTAATAATTACTTTGGAATTATTTTAGATTAACATATTGTCCAAGAAACAGATATTAAAAAAAATAAAGTAATTTACTTTTTTTTTGATTTTATAAACTTCTGTATGCTTCCGAGCAACTAAACATATCCAATTACCTCACCATTTGATTATTGGTAGTTTTCAACTACGCATTATTATACCCAGAAAGGTACTAAGTATTCTCAATTTAGCGAGAATTTTACATAACAGCTAATCCTTTTTGCTTAGTTTCAAATGACTGTTTTTATCTAATTTGGGATGTTAGTAAATTACATGCTTTAAGCAAGTATTATGTGGTGTACGTATATTTCCGAAAGATACAAATTCATTATTAAAAATTAAAGTAACTACATAGTATAATCCACTAACCACAAAAGAAACGACAAGATATGCCCCTCAAAATATTTTGTCGCCAATCAACAACTAAATCAATTCTAAAATCAATCTACTCATCTTTCTCATTTTCTATCACAAACTCAAATTCATCAATTGTGAAGCAATAAAAATCACTATTTTGAATTATCGGAGAATTGACTTAATAATAAAAGTTTTTACTATCGTAAACAACTAAAAAAAAAATAAAAAGATGATAAATTGTTAAATAATAATTGGATTTAAAAATCTTATTATCTGGTGATTCAAGCTTATTCTTGTGTTTTTTTTAATTTTTATTATTGAAATAAAGATAAGTTTAAAATACATATAGTCAAATAATAAAAACAAGTCAATTTCAACAAAAACTATATAAGTAATTAGCATAGTAAAGTTTTTCCAGAAAATTAAAAGTACAATAGACAATATTGACTGAGAAATGATTGTCCAAAATGGATTGTAAAATTTAGGGTAAATTTTAGCAAATCTCTTTAGAAATAAGCCACCCTGCTACAAGTTAAAATAGATTCGAGGTGACTAATAATATTTATCTTAATTCAATTGTTCCCAAAAGGGATAAAATAATTAAAAATGATATAAATTTACCGCAAAGAGGCTCAATAATCCCAAAAGAATCTGAGACAATAATGGCTGAACTGACAAATTTACTGATGAGAAACATCTAAAAGGTAAATAAAATTAATTGACAAATACACAAAAGACATTTTTAATATTCCTAAAATAAATAACTTAGGTGCGTTTTTACTCGAATCTTTTTTTTGAATAGCGAAAAAAGAAGATTGCTTATAACAACCATAAGAAATCAAATACCAATCAAAACAAGTCAAAAAGTTGAAATTGGCGATGAATTATTCCTAATTGCTGGCAAATCAGTACCAGTAAAATTTGCAATTAATTAAATAAAAATCTAATAAAACAAAAGATATAAATCGGATATACTAGTTTTAGGATTTTTTTATACGATTATGATTCTTTTAAAGCCATTGAGAATTAATTATATCGCATAAATATAAGAAAGAAGATTTATATTCAATTCTTAGGCGGTATAAATCGCACTTAAAAAGCTAAATTTAGCCACTTATGTATAAAAAAAACCTATTATACTGGTTTAACACATATTTTAAAGCATCAATAAAAGCCTTAACTACTTAATTATCAACAAGTTACCAGCATAAGTCAACAATTAATATATTGCATTTTAATTAATTAAATTATCAATTGCAGATGCTAAATTTCTGTCCTTTTTGGTTATGGTATTACCCTCATCATGGGTAGTTAATTCAATTATTACAATATTCCATACATTCGACCAATTTGGATGATGAGATTGTTGCTCCGCCAACATCGCTACTCTTGTCATAAAGGAAAATGCCTCGGAGAAATCTTTGAAAGTAAAGGTTCGAGTAAGTCGGTTATCTTTTTCTTGCCACATAGAGTTTGAAATGAAGTAAGTTTTTATATATGAAATATACAAAAAAAAGCCGAATCTTACGATTCGGCTATCTGTGCAGAGAGAGAGGGATTCGAACCCCCGGACCCTTGCGAGTCAACGGTTTTCAAGACCGCCGCATTCGACCACTCTGCCATCTCTCTATATTGGTCTAGTGCTCATCCTAATACAAAAGTACAGCGTTTTTTTCTAAAAGTCAATAGTGTATTAAGCTTTTTTAAAATATTTTTTTTGCAAATTTTTATACAAAACTTCATTCTATTAATTACCATAACCTTACATTTAAAAATTTTAGAAATAATTTTCTCTTCAATTGAGAATCTTATTTCTTCAAAACCATAAAAAGAGAACTGCCAAATATTCCCTTTCTAAGTAAACTTTCCTCAAACTTTACTGCTGTGTATAAAAAATTATTTGCAAAATTTGAAGGAATACTTATATCTGATTTAATATTTTTTAAGTGTATAAAATTGAGTTTTAACTGTAATTGTTGTATAAGCCTTACTAACAAAATTAATGGTGAAAGTATCAAACTCCAATATGAATGATAAACTATTTCGAGATTTGAATTTAAGAAGATTCTTTCAAAGTCAGAAAGTCTGAAACGTTGCTTTCCTCCTACTGCAAAATCATGTGTACCAAAGAAAATATTGAAAGCATTATTGTTTGTAATGATGATTCCATCCGCCTTTAAGATTGATTGGAAGGTAATGAATATATTAATAATTGTTGCGTTATCAAATTGATATACAACATCATTATTGACAATTACATCAAAATTTTCTTGCTCAAATACACCTTCAAAATTAGTAATATCGGTTTGCCTAACAATAAGATTCCTCTTTTTACAAAAACTAACTGCATCTTCTGAATAGTCGAAACCTTGTATATTATTATATCCATGCTTTATCAAAAAATTCATTAATCCACCAGTTCCACAACCAGCATCAAGAATTTTAATTTCCTTATTTTCTATAAATTTATTCTGAATTTCTTTCAAAACTTTCTCATGTAGAATCTTATACCACCAAAGTTTTTCTTCGGCTTCGTACATCATTCTATATTCATCATAATTGATAAGCATTGTATATAGCAATTGATTATTTCTCAATATATTGTGGAGTTTGACTTTGAGACATAAATACTTTCGAAACATATTCTCCGATTATACCAACTGAAGTAAGTTGCACTCCACCCAGGAAGAGAAAAATAGCAATTCCCCAATCAGATATGAATCCGAAAACATAAAATATGATTAAGAAGATTGAGAAAAACATTGAAAAGATTCCAATCGATAAAATAATACGAGCTGGTAAGATGGAGTACCCAAAAAGAATAGTCATAAAAAGTGTGATTAATCTTTTTAAATTATAGTTCGAATCTCCATCTAATCGAGTATTATGCTGAACTTGTATTTTACCGACATTGTTTGTGACTCGAAAAATAAGTGCATCAATGTATGGGTACGGGCCTTTATACTTTATAATTTCTTGTAATATTTCAAAGTTAATAAGTTTGAAGCTCGACAAATATAGGTCGGATGGCTTTTGTAGCAACGAGGTTGTAATACGGTTAACTATCCAACTTCCAAAATTTCTAAAAAAATTATGTTTTTTCTCAACATAATAACTGTACACAACATCGAGGTTTTCAAACAGAGCTTTATCAACTAACTTAATAATTTCAGAAGGTGGATTTTGGAAATCATCATCTATGATAACTGCATATTTGCCTTCTACATGGTTTAACCCGCACATTACAGCATTAAATTCTCCAAAGTTTTTACGAAGAGAATAAAACTTTAAATTAGGATTTTCCGCTTCTAAATATTTACAAACTTTTTCAGAATCGTCGGAACTACCATCATTGACCAAAATTATTTCAAAATCGTATTGCCGCAATTCTACATATATAGTTTCTACAAGCTGCACAATTGTTTTAGCTCCATTATATACTGGTACTACGACTGAAAGTAACTTTACGTTTTGGTTTTTCATTCGGTAAACTTTTACAATCTAAAATTTAATATTTATTAATTTTGTCAATTATATAGTTAACCTCTTCTTCAGATAAAACTACATTGAGAGGAATACTTACGACTTCTTCATGAATTTTTTCGGCAATCGAATATGTTATATTATTCCATTCGCGGTAAGCTAACTGCTTATGAGGAGCGATTGGATAATGTATATCAGAACCGATACCATTTTCCGTTAAATATTTTCTAAACTTATATCGATTATCGACTCTTACCACAAATAAATGCCAAGCATCTTGGTTAGAGGTATCAGCAGGAGGAAGAATGATTTTTGGATTACTTATTTCGGATAAATATCTGTTTGCGATTTTTTTACGAAGAAAATTCTCAAATTCAAGATTTGCAAATTTAACGTTTAAGATAGAGGCTTGCAGTTCGTCTAAACGACTATTCAAACCTTGATAATCAAAAACGTATTTTTCCCCTGAACCATAATTTCTTTTTGCTCTTATTGTTTCGGCAAGTGCATCATCATTTGTTGTAATTGCACCTGCATCACCCATCGCTCCTAAATTTTTGGTAGGGTAAAAACTAAAACCAGCACCATCGGCTAAATTGCCAGCTTTATTCCCCTGATAAGTTGCACCGTGGGATTGGGCTGCATCTTCAAAAACTTTTATATTAAATCTTTGTGCAATTCTCAGTACCAACTCCATTTCACAACATTTCCCGTAAAGATGCACAACTAATATCGCTTTAGTATTTCGAGTAATTTTTTCTTCAATTTTTGTCGGGTCTATCAAATAGGTACCTAAATCTGGTTCAACTAAAATTGGTTTTAAACCAGCTAAAGTGATTGCCAAAATTGTAGCAATATAAGTATTTGATGGTACGATGACTTCTGAATTAGGCGGAAAATTGGAGGAATTTAATAAAAGAACCAAAGCGTCAAGTCCGTTGGCAACTCCGATACAATGCCTCACACCACAGAATTCGGCAAAAGATTTTTCAAATTTCTTGACCTCTTCACCTAGTACAAACCAACCCGATGCAACTGTATTTTTTAATGCATAATTAATATCTTTTTCATAAGGTCGATTTATCAACTTTAGGTCAAGAAATGGAATGTTTTGTATTTTTGGGTCTGAAATTTTATTTTTAGTTTTCAAGTTTTGCAAATTTTATTTACCACAAATCCCTCTAAAATCGCAACTCTCACAAGTTTTAATCTCGGTTGTTTGGACAAATGGTATTTCTGGATTCAATAATTCAGTTATAATTTTTGTCAGAATTTCTTCTGATTTCTCAATAAAACCATAAATTGTTGGGTCACTTTCGAAGCTCAAATTTACTTCTAATTTTTCTTTTAAATTACGTAATGAATAAATTTTAGCTGTTACTCCAAAATTTTCAAATTTCTCTCCACCAATGATGAGCTGAAGTTCATTCATTGATTTCGTTATAAGATATTGGTATAACCAAAGCTGACGAAGCTTTTCTTTATCAGGGTTTATAAGGGCTTCTTCTAAAGTTAAGTCTTTAGGAGTTTCCAAATCTTTGGCAATAACTTTTCCAGTTTTATAGTCAATTACTTTTAATATTTTACCCTCTCTTTCGATTCGGTCGATGCGTCCAGCTATTCTAATTTTCTGAGATTTACCAAAAATCACTTTTTCATATATTACTTCTATCAATTGTTCGGCCTCAATAACTTCAATCGGAAAACTTTGTGTTACTTTTTGACTTTCAAAAAATTCTTTCAGTAAATGTTCAGCTACTTGTTTAAATAAATAATTCATCCCTGACTCTACGATGAAACCACCAAATTTTTCTTGGTATGCATCATCAAGTCGTTTTTCTAATTCAATAATAATTTTATTTATATTCTCTTCAAAAATTACTGGTCCATAATCTTTATCAATTTTTTCTAAAGTATTATGAATCCAAGTGCCAAAAATATCGGCTCCAAAATTTTCCTCAATTTCTTCTCGTTTTGAAATTTTGGCTATTTTATCGAAATAAAATTGTAACGAACATTTTAAATAAATACTGAGTGAAGTTGGATAAAGCCCTTTATCAGAAATTAGCTTACTGATACTTTGAAGAATCTCGTCATTCTTAAAAATCTTAATTTCATTAATTACTTCAATATCAGTATCTTTTCCGAAATTTATTTTTGGATATGACAATTTAATATTTTTATTTTCTTTTATCAACTCATTTTCAATCTGTAAAATAAATCTACTTTTTTCGCTACCTCCACCACCAAGTCCTTCGCCATTCGGAATCACGTATAAAATATCAATTTCTTTGGCTCGTTGCAATAGTCTAAAAAAATGATAAGACATTACAGCATCCTGGTCAGTATGTACAGGAAGAAGGTATTCGATACAAGCATCAAAAGGTATAAGCGAATTTACGTTTTTGGCAGATGGCAAAATTCCTTCATTGACAGACAAAATTATTACTCGTTCAAAATCCAGACAACGGGTTTCGAGCATACCCATGATTTGCAGATTTGAAACTGGTTCACCACTAAACGGAATTTTTTCTTGTTTGATAAGTTCGTATAGAAAATGCTTGAAACTTCTAAGACTTAGCTCTCGATTCTGAAATAATATTTTTTCAAGACGATTTAAAATAGTAAGAAATAAATATAGGTATTCAATTTCGATGGCATCTTTAGAATCTCGATAGATGTTACGAAGCTCGTCAATCAAATCATAAAATGACAAAAGTGCTTTTTGTGGATCATCACCCCATCGCGAAAACAAGATTTTAAAAATAGGTTCATTTTCCCCTAAATCTAACATTTCATCTTGACTTAGGTAAACTTTATTTGCTTCTAAAATTTTAGACAGCGTTTTTCTAAAAACTGTCCTCTCTTGAGATTTTGATTTAATTTCTGACGCATATTTAATTTGTTCATATCGTCTTATAAATGGATGATTCAGAACTTTAAATATATGATGATGATTAAATTTTGGCAATTTTATAATACCACCATTTTTAGTTTTGAACTCAGCTATATTTTGTTGCAGTTCAAAAATTGCGTCTATTAACGTAAATAACATTGAACCCCGCAACGAAAGGCCCATTGTAATATTAAAATCTGAGATTAGATTGTTGAGAGAATACATTATTGGCTGCAATAAATTTTCATCAGCTAATACTATCACAGTAGGAACATCAGGATTTAAAGCAAAAGCCTCAGCATATATTTGACCGGCAATTTTTGTTTGGAGTGTCGCATTTTCAACCCCAATTATTCTCATTTGCTTTTCACCTTTGAGCAATTCATCAGTTTGCCAATTCCACTTTCCAAATCTTTCACTTTTTTTATATGACCGCAATACCATACCTGCTTTGTGGTTGTGTTCTGGACACATGAAATACGCATCAGCATCCCAAAGGGTTTCGGCTCTATTGGCTTTAACGAGCGTCTCAATAATTTTCTCCTCAGAAGCACTTAAGGCATTGAAACCTACAAAATAGCATTTTTCAAAGATAAATGTATTCTTCTTTTTTTCAACAAGAAGCTGTTTTACAGATTGTGCTAAAATACGATAGGCCATGCCTCTATAAGCCAAACCTTTGTCTGTCAATGCTATTTGTAGGTCCGCATAAACATTATAAATATTCTCAAATAGTTTAAAATATTTATCAATTGTTGGAGTAATCTGATATTCGGGCTTCCCATTTAGAAGTTGAGCAGGATTCCATCTTTCCAAAACCTTTGCCTCGCTCATGTAATCAAAAATAGATTTTGGATTATCGACTAAATAAAGGTCAATCGTGTCAAAATCTCGGAGTAAGGTCGGAGCCCAAGAAATAAATCTTTCAAACTTTACTTCGGGGTCATATTTCTTAAAAGTTTCGTAAAGTTCAAACAATAAACTTACAGTATCAATTTGGTTGACACCCGACATCTGCATCACAAAATCATCAATCGCAAGAATCTCAGGCGACATAAACGGAACATCAGACAATTTTGATAATGACTGTTTGAAATAAAAAACTGCCCTACGGCTTGGCAACACCACACAAATATTTTTAAGTTGTGAGAGTGGATGTTTATTAAATATATACTCTGCCGATTGATTAAGAAATGTCATTTAGTTAGATACCTTTAATTAGGATTAATAATCCCTAAATCAAAAATACACACTTCGGCTTGAAGTAGCAAATCATTCTACTTTTTATCTAAAGCATCTTTGTAAGCTTTCAATACACGTTCTCGAGCAAAACTATGTTCAACAATTGGTTGCGGATATTCAAAACTATTCAATTCGGGAATCCACTTTTTAATATACTTTAGCTGAGGATCAAATTTTTGAGTTTGTGAAGTCGGATTAAAAATTCTGAAATACGGAGCGGCATCACAACCGCTGCTTGATGCCCACTGCCAGCCGCCATTATTAGCTGAAAAATCAAAATCCATAAGTTTTCCTGCAAAATATGCTTCGCCCCAACGCCAGTCAATCAATAAATGTTTAATCAAAAAACCAGCGGTAATCATTCTGACTCGGTTATGCATAAATCCTGTTGTATTTAGTTCACGCATTCCAGCATCTACAATTGGATACCCAGTTTTTCCTTCACACCACTTTTTAAATTCGACTTCATTATTTCGCCAAATAATGTTATCATATTCTCTTCTAAAAGCCTGACCCTCGCTTATGTGAGGAAAATGATAAAGAATATTCATATAGAAATCTCGCCAAATAAGTTCATTCAACCATTTTTCATTTAAAACAATAGCCTTCTTAGCTAATTTTCTGATACTAATAGTTCCAAAACGAAGATGTACACTTAGTCGACTCGTTCCAAGCATTGAAGGAATATCACGGACTTCATCATATTTTTTTATCAACTCTTCATGCAATTCCTTTTTTGGAAACACACTACCCGTTTCAACAAAACCTATTTCTTCTAAAGTAGGTAATTTAAAAGGGTATGTTTTTATGAAGTTTTGATAATATTTTTCGTTTGCATAGGGTTTCAAATAAAATTCATTAAGAGTTTCTTTCCATTTTCGGCTATATGGTGTAAAAACAGTGTATGGAGTTTTTGCACCACTCAAGACCTCATTTTTCTCAAAAATCGTTTGATCTTTAAAAGTATAAAATGCTATACCTTTTGTATTGAGCATCTCTCCTATTTGATTATCACGTTCGACGGCATATTTTTCGTAATCGTGGTTGGTAAAAACTTCGGTAATTTCAAAATCAGAAATTAAATTCTTCCAAATCTCAGTAGGGCAACCATACTTTAATAATAATGACGAGCCAAAACTAAGTAGCTGTGCTTGTATATCGGATAGTGCTTTATGAATAAATTCTACTCGCTGATCTTGTTTGTTTTCGAGTTTATCCAAGATATTTCTATCGAAAATAAAAATTGGCAAAACTTTATATCCACTCTTCAAGGCATGATAAAGTCCAGCATTATCTTCTAAACGGAGATCGCGGCGAAACCAGAAAATGGCTACTTTTTCTTTTGTCATTATTAATAAAATTTTTATGTAATTCGATAAGATTTTTGTGTGTACATTAAAATAAAAACTTTACTTTTGAGTAAATTGTTTGTCTAAACATCAAATTAAATCAAAATTAAAAAACCAATGAAAAAATTATTTGTAACCGTATTTTCTTTATTTACGTTTGGGACTTTTGCACAAGATATACCAAGTGCCGATGCAATATTAGAGAAATATTTGACTGCCATCGGAGGAAAAGAAGCCATTGCTAAAATTCAAGATTTAACAATCAGCAGCACATCCGAAACTCAAAGAGGCACATCCGAAACTGAAATGAAGTTCAAATTTCCAGACCGATATGCAATGTCAGTTTTTGCTAATGGCAACGAAGTAATGAGTACAATTTATGATGGAAACAAAATGAAAACCGGGAGTAGCTTTGGTGGAGGGAATCGCCCACCAATGGAAGGAAAAGAAGCACAAATTGCGGCAATGAGAAGTAATCCATTCTCAGAAACACTTTATGACAAAATGGGAATCACACGCTCAGTTGTTGGCAAAGAAAAAGTTGGAGATAAAGATGCTTATAAACTCGAACTTGCAACGGCTGATGGGAAAAAATGGAATGATTTTTATGACGTTGAATCTGGCTTAAAAATAAAAACTTTTTCGATGAATGAAACTCCAAGAGGAAAATTTGAAAATAATGTTTTCTACTTAAACTACAAAAAATTCAAAGGAGTTGAGGTAATGTTACCATCACAAACCAAAAGAAGTGCTGGCCAAATGGGAGAAGTTACCTCAGAAGTACAATCTGTCAAAGTAAATAAAGGTCTCAAGGATTCAGATTTCGTGATTAAAGAGTAAGTTGATTTCAAATATTCAATTCTCAGGGCAGATAATATCATAATTATCTGCCCTTTTTTGTAACTTAAATCAATAGTAAATAATTTTGAAAAAAATTAATATAAACCAATGGAAGAACGCCGAAAAATCAGAGAAAACGAGGTTAATTTGATCATATATTTATTGGAAAAACTGGGTCTTAACACCGAACAATACCCAATCAAGGAAGAAGGTGAGGAATATGAATATGGAAAAATGGGAAGTATTAGTATGGGAAATCCTGACATTTCACCATATAAAGATGACCTCATTCAAGCAAAATATAAAGATTCAGACGGAACCGAAGTTTTTATAACGCTTACTCAATGTGCTAAAAATCAATTACTTGATTTAGATTTTTGGAAAGTTGATTTCTCAAAACTAATTACTTATCCAAAGCCAGAAGATTTGACTTTTACTGAATAATTAGAAGTCATATTTTTTATTATTAGTTTAAAAACACTACCTAAAATCACACAAGATATTTTTTAAAATTCGATAATTTCCTGTCTAATTATTGGTTTTCGTGTTTTTCAAAATTCACCTAGAAAAAATAAAACTTTCTGATTCAATCATATTGACTTATTAAAAAAAACAAAATCAGATAAACCACCATGTATAATTATTTCTCTTTCAAAAAACGGAAAAATGCAATATTTAAAAAAAGAAAGATTTGACGATAATGAAAAGTTGAAATCCTTCAAAAAAAGGCAAGCGGAACATAAAATGGTAATCCTTTAAATAAATTATCAATTTTTACCAAACGCAAAAAATCCTCATAATTTAATAATTATGAGGATTTTTATAATTTATTTAAACTATTCGTATCTCAAAGACTCAATCGGGTCAAGTTTTGATGCCTTATATGCTGGGTAAAATCCTGACAATATGCCTACAAATACACAAACAATAAAGCCCATCATTATCCAAGCCCACGGAATTATGAAACTACTTTTATCGCTGATAAGTTTTGCAATTACATTCCCGATACCAATTCCCATAATAATACCAGCGATTCCACCTAAAATACAAATCACAATTGCTTCCATTAAAAACTGTAAACGTATCTTGAAAGGAGTTGCTCCGATGGCTTTTCTTATACCGATTTCACGAGTACGTTCTGTAACAGATACCATCATTATGTTCATTAATGCTATTGCGGCACCTAGAAGTGTAATAATTCCAATACCAAAGCCTCCTACTCTTAAATAGCCCGTAACTTCTTCAAAATCTTTGGCTAGAGCATCTGAACGTTCAATTGAAAATGAAGCAGATTTTCCAATTGCATCTCTCCTAACTCTACGCATAACAGATTCGGCCTCTCCAATAATATAATCCATGTCTGAAACATTTTTTACAGAAGTCGTGATATCAAAAGTTAATTTTCTATTGCCAGCAATTTGGCGACCAGTCTCAAGCGGCACAAGTGCTACACGATCATCACCTCCACCTGTTATACTACCTTTCTTTTCCAAGACTCCAATAACTTTGAATCTTAATCCGAGTAAAGAAATTTCTTTATTAATCGGGCTTTCTTTTGGAAAAAGTGAAAGTGCCAATTCATTGGCCAAAATCACCACATTATTAGTAAAATTTATATCATTATCGCTAATATTCCGGCCGGCAGTCAATTTATAGCCTTTCATATCGAGGTAATCGGTATCTATTCCTCTTATCAAACTATTAGGATTTGTCTTGATTGATTTATATTTCAACTGAGCAGAACCGGTAACACTCGTAAAAATACTAACAGTTGCTCCAGAGTTTTTTGCTTGAAAAAGTTCTTTATATTGCTTCGCCTCACGATATTCGATTAGTGGAAAATCTTTGTCGTTTACTCCAGCACTTCGGCGGCGAAACATGCGTGGACCTTTAATATCAAATGAGTTTGCACCAAGTCCCGCAAAACTGTTATCGACTGAACTTTGCATACCGTCAATAGCCGTCAAGATTCCAACCAATGATGTTATACCAATCGCAATAATCAAAGCTGTAAGTACCGTACGAAGCATATTCCCTTTGATAGAGCGTAAACTTTCGCTAACATTTTCTTTTAAATTCATGTTTTTACTTTAAATATTGTACGTGCTGTAATTAGATTTCGATTATACAAAATTCATCAAGAGTTTCCAAAAGCACAAACGATTAGGATAGGTCATTCAACCGCTTATCATTTTTTTAAGCCTATTCGCTTATTTTTCGGTTTAATTGGCTTTGGTTTCAAAATAAATTCAAAAAATCATTGACGCCGAACTAATAATCAAATAGCTATTTCGTTGATAATTGGTATAAAGATTGCTACATTTGATTACATAATTTTTATAAAAATAATGAAAAAACTGATACTATTAGTACTATTGACATTTTCGTTATCATCAAATCTACTTGCTAATCGCATTCTGATTCCGATGGACGAAACGCAACGAAATCATTTGAAAGCATATGGAATAGCTTTTTGGTTATTAAAAACTCATGGAACTGAGGTTGAATGGCTACTAAATTATAAAGGTGGAAGCTTTTTATTTACAGCATCACAAACATTTATCAATGAATGCGTAATTCGTGGTGTAAGCTATGAAGTAATTTCTGAAGCAGAATCACAATCAATTTTAAACGCAATTGCCTCGAATGATGCCAATATGGATGCAGTAAAATTGAATAAAGCACCTAAAATTGCTGTATATTCGCCAAAAACTACACAACCGTGGGACGATGCAGTTACATTAGTCCTTACGTATGCCGAAATTCCTTATGATAAAATCTTTGATGAAGAGGTTTTGGAAAACAAACTTCCTGAGTACGACTGGCTTCACCTCCACCATGAAGATTTTACTGGTCAATTTGGAAAATTCTTGCGTATGCGTGGTCAAGCTTGGTATCAAGAACAAAAACTAGAAGCAGAAACAATTGCCAAGAAATTTGGCTACACAAAAATCCCCGATTTGAAATCAAGTGTTTCTAGAAAAATTAGAGATTTTGTTTTTGGAGGTGGTTATATGTTTGCGATGTGTAATGCAACCGATACTTTCGATATTGCTCTGGCAGCCGATGGTGTTGATATTGTAGAAGCTCCCTACGACGGAGACGGTGCAGACCGAAATGCAGAAAGCAAACTCAAATACGAAAATTGCTTTGCCTTCAAAGACTTCAGATTGATTACAAATCCTTATGAAATGGAATTTTCAAGCATTGATAATCAACAAGAAGAACGTGGTGTAACTGAAAGTAATGATTATTTTTCATTATTCCAGTTTTCTGCTAAATGGGATCCAATTCCTACGATGCTTACACAAAACCATGCTAATTTAATTAAAGGTTTTATGGGTCAAACAACTGCATTCAAAAAGCAATACATCAAACCAGATGTTATTACACTTGCAGAGAATCGTTCTATTGGCGAAGCAAGATATATTCATGGAACTGCAGGAAAGGGCTTTTGGACTTTTTACGGTGGCCACGACCCAGAAGATTATCAACATTATGTTGGTGAAGAGCCAACTGATTTGAATCTACATCCAAATTCGGCTGGTTATCGTTTGATATTAAATAATGTGTTATTTCCTGCGGCCAAGAAGAAGAAATTAAAAACATAAAAACTCCAAATATAAAATTACCATCCTTGCTTTGATAATAGAGTTAGTTTTTTTGATAGCAAAAGATACATAAAGGCTAAAACACAATTACGAATGTAGAATAGTGATTATCAGCAGATTACAAAAATTTAATTATAAATTAATTCATGATAAGATATTTCTTTTACATTCTATTTCAAGTATCTTCTATCTAATCAGGTGGCAATCGCAAATGTCGATAGCCATATAAAAATTTCCTTGTGAATAACATAAATCAAATATTGCATTACAAACAAAAAGAGAAGCCCTACTCAATTTATGAATAGGGCTTCTCTTTTTATTTTTATTTTTTTCTTATTTACATTTACCTTCGCCACCTTCTGTGCAACAACGATTGTAATTTTTGATTAAAGCTTTATATTGTTTTTCGGTAAGTGAAACATATAATTTATTGTAGTCACCAAGAGTTATATCTTGCTTAGTAAAATTATATGTCATTTTAACAGGTACATTAATATTTTGGTCAGCTGCTGCTACGCCATCTTTAGAACAAACTCTTAAGATTTTTGAAATATCGCTACCACCAGTAGTTGTAAACTCATAAGCAGATTTCACAGGTACTTGAAAGCTTCCGAGGCAAAGATACTTCTCAGGCATTTCTCCTTTATCCAATTTGCCCGTTTTCTTATAAATTCCGATGATTGTAACCTCTTTAGTTTCACTTTTTACACTACCATCTTTAATTTCAGTTTTTCCTAAGAAATTAATTTTTTGATCAGCACATTTAGGCTCTCCACCACCAAACGCAATTGAAGCTGTTTCGGTCGCTGTACCTGATGAAACTTTCTTAGAGGTAGCTTCCAAATTTGGAGTAGCGGCTGCGGTTACGTTTACTGCTTTGTAAGCCTTGCTTAAAGCTTTGAATTGGTCTTCTGTAACATTAATATATAATTTTTCACCATCTCCAACCAAAACGTCATTCTTAGTAATTTTGTAGTTTAGGTTCAATGGCAATGACAAACTAATTGGTGCAGGGGCAGCATTTGCTTCAGTACAAACATCAACAGTTTTTGAATATTGGGCTTCGCCTTTTACATTAAAATCATATGTAGAGCGAACTGGAACAGGATAAGAACCTAAAAGCAAGCCTTTTGTAATTCCTGATGCTGTATTAACAGCAACGATTTCCATTGTTTTAATAGTGTTTAATACATCGCCACTACTTATTTGTCCACTACCAGAAATATTAATAGTTTGTGTTTTACAAAAAACCGGTGGAACGGGAATTTTCTCGCAACATCCTTGGCTATTACATACATAACCTTCTGGACATGGACATGGACTAACTGGGCAATTTGGAGCTGGGGTATAAAATGCATTACCACATTTCTTCATGATATAAAGAAAACACTCTCCGCCTTTAGCATAAACCTTGAATGTCGGAAAATCTTTACCTAATCTTGACCAAGCATATTTATGCCCACGAGAATAAGCTCCCATCCAGCCAATAGTTCCCGCTGGGAGTATCTCAGGAGTTAAATTTTTGCTTGTGAAACTTGGGTCATTAAAACCACTGTAACCTAATGCTTGCAATAGTTCATCAATCTCAGTTCTGCTATTTTTGGTATTTTTAGTATAAACTGATTTTAAATGATTATAGGCAGCTATACTTGTATGCTTTGGAATTTCACCAAATTGTGGGCTTGTGCCAAGTACTTTCAATTCCACTGGTGTTATATCAGATGCACCTTTAAAAATCGAGTAAGGGAGTAAATTACATTTTGAATTAAGTTGCTGAGCAAACCCAACTAAAGGCAATAGTACTGCTAAAGTTAGCACGGAAAATAATTTAGATTTCATTTTTGATTAATTGTTATGATTTCTGTAGGAAAAATACTCCAAAAGGTTTTGAATAACGTTTACAGAAATAGTATGTATTAAAATTTTGTGCCAATTTATGAAAAAAATACCTTTTGACAAGCTAAAATTTCATAAATATTATTAATGGAGTATTCTGATTCCATATATTTGGCCATTTCATTACCTAATCAATTAATCATAAATTGTATCATAAAGTTAGCTCTAAAAAACGAAAAAATATATCCAAAATAATAGTTACACTCAACAATTTTAAAATAATACTATCTCTTCGCAAACGAAATTTATAACTTTACCGTTTTGATAAGGCAAAACACCTTTTTAAAAACTAGTAAAACTTTTTAAGTAAATTATCATACTCTCATGAAAATCAGTAAATTATTTTTATTCTGTGCATTGGCGATTGTTCAACAAGTCTACGCACAAATGCCAACAACATCTAAATTTGATCACCGAGATGCTTTCAATCCACTATACAATTTTATGCCAGGTACGGCATACCGCAGTGGAACTGGTGCTCCTGGCCCAATGTATTGGCAAAACAAAGCAGATTATAAGATTAATATCAAACTCGACGAAGAAACTAATTCATTGACAGGAGATGTTGAGATTACTTACAAAAACAATAGTCCAGACAAACTGCCTTTCCTTTGGCTACAACTTGATCAAAATCAATTTAATAACGAATCGAGAGGTGGCAAAACTACTTCAATCGCTGGTGGTCGTTTCGGCAATGCTGGATTTGATGGTGGATATACCGTACAGTTTGTTAGCGTTGATAAAAATATTCAAACAGGAAAAAAAAATACCACACGTTCAATTTATGCTGAGCATTTAATTGATGATACTCGCATGCAGATTCGTTTGGCTGAATCAATTTCACCAAACGAAGAAGTTAAAATCAAGATTTCGTATTCATTCAAAATACCTCGTTATGGCTCTGATCGCATGGGTAAGCAAGAAACCCAAGATGGCATTATCTATGAAGTTGCACAGTGGTACCCAAGAATGGCCGTTTACGATGACGTTGAAGGTTGGAATACATTACCTTACTTGGGTGCAGGTGAGTTTTATTTAGAATATGGCGACTTTGAATATAATATCACGGTTCCATATAATCATCTGGTAGTTGGTTCGGGTGAATTAATTAATCCAAATGAAGTTTTGACAGCCGAACAAATTAAACGTTTTAATATAGCAAAAAACAGTGATAAAACTATAATTATCAGAAGTGCCGATGAGGTAAATGATGCAAAATCACGTCCACGCAATGACGGTACTTTGACATGGAAATTTAAGTGCAAACAAGCACGAGATGTGGCTTGGGCAAGTTCAAAAGCATTTGTTTGGGATGCTTGTAAAATCAATTTGCCAAGTGGTAAAACCTCATTAGCTCAATCGGTTTACCCGAAAGAAAGCAATGGCAATGATGCTTGGGGTCGTTCATCTGAATATGTAAAAGGTTGCATTGAATTCTATTCTAAATACGTGTTTGAATATAGTTATCCAAGTGCGGTAAATGTAGCGGGGGTTGTCGCAGGAATGGAATACCCTGGTATCGTATTTTGTGATTATCGCGATAAAACCGAAAGTCTATGGGGAGTAACTGACCATGAATTTGGACATAATTGGTTTCCAATGATTGTTGGCAGCAACGAACGAAAATACGCTTGGATGGATGAAGGCTTTAATACTTTTATCAATTCACTTTCTACTAAAAATTTCAATAATGGAGAATATTACAGTCCTGAAAACGTTCGTCAGATGACCCCCTATTATTATGACCGTGACCCAATTGTAAATATTCCAGACGTAATTCAAGATAATAATTTAGGAATTGCAGCTTACATGAAGCCTGGGTATGGTCTTACGATGTTGCGTGAATTAGTTTTAGGAGAAAAACGTTTCGACTACGCATTAAAAGAATATGTAAACCGTTGGGCGTTTAAACACCCAACTCCACTTGATTTCTTTCGTTCGATGGAAGATGCTGCAGGTGAAGACTTAGGTTGGTTTTGGAAAGGTTGGTTCATCAACGACTGGAAAATTGACCAAGGAATAAAAGATGTAACCTACATACAACAAGATGTCACTAAGGGCTCTGTAATTACTATTGAAAATTTGGAAAAAATGCCAATGCCGGTAACGCTCGAAATCAAAGAAGTAAATGGTACAAAAAAAAGAGTTTTACTGCCTTTTGAAATATGGCAACGTGGAAGCACTTGGAGTTTCGGATATGATTCAAAATCTGCTATTGAATCAATAATGATTGACCCTGACAATAAATTGCCAGATGTCAATACAAGAAATAATCAGTGGAAGCCATCAAAACTTACCAAATCTCAACCAAATTAAGGCTTAGGGTATCGAAATCGTTACCTTTGAACGATGACAAATACCACCCAAAGGAGGGTTAAACTTTGAAACATTGACAGTAACAGCCTCAATATGAGGAAATTTTGTCTTGATAGCCTCGATAATTTTATAAGCAATATGCTCCAGTAGCCGATGTCGTTCATTCATGACACCGGCTACTATTTTATATATATCTTCATAATTTACAGTTAGTTTCAATTTATCTTCTTGAGCTGCACGGCTCAAATCGGCCGTAATAGCAATATCGATCGAAAACTTACTTCCAATTTTTTGTTCTTCATCATAATATCCATGATAGGCAAAAAACTCTAAACCTTCAAGCGAGATAATTCCCATGACAATAATTTTTAGGAAAAATAAAACAAAAAAAGGTTCAAGCACATACTTGAACCTTCTTAAAATATATCATTAATTAAATATTATCAAAAAATGAGCCACCAGATGTACCTTCATTTTTTGCAATAACATCATTTAAAGTTGGCAATGGAGAATGATCTTTAACTGCCATATCATTCTTTTCTACCATGGCTTTTCTGATTGCAGCCTTTACTTTATTTACTTTTTCAAGCATTTCTTCAGTAATTGAATCCTGATTATTTTCAACTGGAATAACAGGTAATTGTGCAAAAGATGGAATAGGCTCTCCCATTTCTTCACTTGCTTGAGTAATAGGTTTTGATTCTTTAACAACAATCGGTTCTGGTTTTGGAGTAGATAACATTTCCTCAGCAAAATAAGTCGATTTTACTGTAGAAGGTGTTTCAATAAAAGACACTTCATTTTCAACAGCTTGATCATTCTTTAGTTCATGTTTACTAATCAAATAGATTTTCAATGCTTCCAAATCATCCCAACGGCCTCCGGCAGCAAGTTTGGCTTGTTGGGTCCATGAACCAGGGTCGTGGCGTGCAAAATGTTGTCCAGCTTTTTCTAAAATTTCTTGAATTTTGTAAACTGGAGTAATAGCCAAATCTCGGAAAGTGAAAATACCTGAATCATTGAGTAGCAAGGCAATTTTAGGTCCTACACCTTCAATAATTTCTAATTCATCATGCTTTGAAGAATTACCTCTACTAACAATACCTTGATCATCAACTGGTTGTAGCTTAATAAAATTATCAATCGTTGAAGATAAATTTGTTGTAGTTATAACGGGTTCTCTTGCAATAAAACCCTTTTTTTCTTCATGGATTGGAGTTATTTGAACCACAGGTAATTGAAATCCCACTTCTTTATCAAGCTCCTCAACTGGTATATTTTTTGTAATAATTTGCTCTTCTTCAACAGTTTCGGGGGTTAATCTTGGACTATCTTCCACAACATCCTCTATAATATTATCGAAAGGCTCTACGATTTCTGGAACTTCTTCAATTCTGGTATCATCTTCAGCAACAGCAGATGCTATTTTTGTCGAGTCATCTTCCTCAACTGTCAGCATTGAAATAGCTTCTTTAAAATTAGAATTAACTCGTTCTTTATCGAATTTGTCTTCAAAACGCTGAACATGCTCAAGTGTAGACGTAGAAAGATTTCGCATTTGAGCCAAAAGATTAGTTTTGTAATGATCCATTGCTCGAAAATCACGTTCCAAAACTTTCACGTCGCCCAAAACCACTTCTTTAACATATTTTGCTTGTTCTTCAGCTTGTCTGACAATTTCATTAGCTTTTTGTTGAGCATCCATTAATAACCTTTCGCCCTGCAACTTAGTCTCTTGAATATAAGTAAAGGCCTGCTGATTTGCCTGTTCAGTAATCATTGTACTGGTATCTTCAGCAGTTTTCAAGGTTTTATAAAGTGACATTTCAATTTCACGCAACTTGTTAGCTTCTTTTTCAGCTATCTCAAGCTGCATTCTTAGCATTTTGCTTTCATTTTGAAATCGTTCCCATTCTTGAGAAAGATTGATTAAAAAACTATCTACTTCTTCGATATTATAGCCTCTAAAAGTTTTTTCGAATTCATTTTGACGAATTTCGAGGGGTGTAATTTTCATTGTTAAAAATGCTTTAGGGAATTCTGAAACGTTTTTTTTGATGTTGGTTCAATGGTGTAATGCCCTTTTCAATTGCGGAAATACTAAAAAAAATATTTTCGAATAAAAAATTAATTAATTATAAGTTAATAAGCAAAAGTAACAAAAAAAGTATATTTAACATTTAATATCTGACAGATTTATTAAAAAAAACTATGACATCCAATAATTTTAGAAGTTTATTTTCCATACAGATATGGTGCGGTCATCGCTAGCCGACACAATCTGATTATCATATTTTGTCCAAATTAATTTATTTACCGATGTTCCATGCCCGGCATGTCTTGCACGGTCGATTACTTTAAATAATTTAAAACTTTCGGCATCCCAAATTTTCACTGATTTGTCCATACTACAAGTTGCAAAATATTTGTAATCGGGACTAAAATCAATATAATTAATCGCAAAGGTATGTGCTACAATTTCTTTTTCTAAAACATATTCTTTTTCAACATCCCAAATTTTTAATCGAGCATCTCTACTGCCCGAAAACAAATATTTAAAATCTGGAGAATATTTTAAAGCAAAAACTGAATTTTGATGTGCAGCAATTACTTTTTTAAGTTCAAAAGTTTGTAAATCAAAAATTTTGATAGAATAATCACTGAAACCTGCAGCAAACTCTCGTTCAACAGGATTAATAGCTAAGCATCTTACACTCATTTCGGAAGCTTTGATATGCTTTATAAAGTTATAACTTTCGGTTTCAATCACAGAGATTACACCGTCTCCGCCTGCAATGAATGCCATATTTTGATAAATTTGTATATCAAAATAGTTGGTGGCGACCATTTTCAATGTACTAATTTCTTGCTTATTAGCAATATCAATTACATGAATACCTTCAAAGTTTTCGAGAATCCAGAGATGATTTTTGTTTGATAAATACGCCAATGCATAGACAGAATGCCCAACTTTAGCAATCATTTCACCAACATCAGGCTTTTGCAAATTCCATTTTACCACAACACCATCGCCTGCTGCCGAGAAAAAATGATGAACATCATCAGACTTTTCTAAAGCATACACACAATCACGATGTCCCGTAAATGAATCTATTTTCTCAACTTTTATCATAATACTTCTGTGTTTTTATTCTTTAAACTGTGTATTGATAAACGTTGAGTTACTCAGAAAACCAATAATTTTATACTTTTATTGATAAATTTTAGAAAAAACAAGAAATTACCGAACAAAATACTATTTTTACACACAAAAATAATTCATTAAATCTTCTTTATTACATATTCTCATGAATTTTTCAGGCGAAATAGAAAAAATAGCAGTTTTTGAAGCAGTTGAAAAAGTAATAACTGGTTTAGGATTTAATATCGACAAACAAGACCAAATTCGTCCTTGGGGAGGTTTTTTTGTTTTGGATGAATCTCAAGCACCTAAATTTACCGAGACCTATTTTCCGCATTTATCAGTCGATGATTTTGGTATTGGCCGTAAATTAAGTCCAAAGATTTTGGTTGTTGCACCGCATAAACGTCTTTCGTGGCAATACCACTTTCGTAGAGCAGAAATTTGGAAAGTAGTCGGTGGAGTTGCGGGCATTATAACAAGCGAAACTGATGAAGAAAACGAGCTTCAAACGCTTCACGTCGGTACCATCATTAACCTAAAACAAGGAGAAAGACACCGTTTGATTGGACTAGATAGTTGGGGAATTATTGCCGAAATTTGGCAACATACCAACCCCGAAAATCCTTCTGATGAGTATGATATCGTAAGAGTTCAAGATGATTTTGGAAGATAGTAAAAAAAGGAAGGATTCCCTTGAATGGAAGCCCTCCTTTGTTAACTAACTTATCAATTTTCATCATTCGGAAGGAATACAAATTCTATTGGTTTGCTTGGCCACATCACTTTGTGTCAGAATGGCCAAGTTTCAGATACTTTAACTTCTTTAATTTCCATACAAAATCACTTACCAGCATATACTTGATAATATTTTTGGGCTTGGGGCATTTGTTTTTCTAAATCAGAAATACGGTTTTCATCGGTTGGGTGAGTTGAAAGTAATTTAGGTGGTTTCTGCGACTTTGCCCCTGCTTCAGCCATTCTTTTCCAAAATTCTACGGCATTTTGTGGATTATAACCAGCCATTGCCATAAAAATCAAACCCAATTTATCCGCTTCTGATTCTTGATTACGGCTATTAGGCAAAACATATGTAAGCTGCGACCCAATACCCAAAACCTGTCCTGCAATTTCCATAACCTTTTGGTCACCAGTATAAACACCTACACCTACTGCTCCAATCTGAGTTATACCGTTAGCTAACAATGCTTGGCTCATACGCTCACGTCCGTGGCTGGCAATTGCATGAGCTATTTCGTGGCCCATCACAACAGCTACGCCAGCCTCGTCTTTGCAAATCGGCAAAATACCTGTGTAAAAACAAACTTTTCCACCTGGCATACACCATGCGTTTAATTCCTTATTTTGAACCAGTTTAAACTCCCATTGATAACCATCAATTACTTGGCTATAATTGTTCTGAATCAAATAATTTTCAACAGCAGTTTTGATTCTCCCACCTACACGTCCAATCATTTCCGCATCCTTCTTATTATATGAAACAACTTTTGAGGTGTCCATAAAACCTTTATACTCAGTAAAACTCATTGTCATCATTGTTTCGTTAGATACAAATCCAACCAATTGTTTACGACCAGTGAGTGGCACACGCTGGCAAGCCCAAATATGTGTTACTAATGCTATTGCAGCAATCGAATATTTCAGAGGTGTTTTCATTTTTATTAATAATTAAAATTTACTTATAGACGAATTTTTTATTCAAATATTACATTTTTAAACGAGTATTTTTGAGAAAACTTAAAAATTTTTATCTGCCAAAAAGCACTTACAAACGATTTAATGCCTATTTTTGTAATTGGTATCATTTTTTTAATGTCCAAAAATTGTTAATTCATCCGAAAGTCTTTCTTAAAATTTTAGAACATTTTTCATGAAAATCATAGCTATTGGCCGAAACTACGCCGAACATATCAAAGAACTCAATAATGAACGCCCAGATGAACCCGTTATTTTTACAAAACCTGAAACGGCTATTTTGAAAGATAATGAGCCATTTTACTACCCTGATTTTTCGCAAGATATTCACCATGAAGTTGAGATTATTGTAAAAATAAGCAAGATGGGAAAAAATATTGAGGAAAAATTTGCCCATAAATATTACGAAGAGGTAGGTATTGGTATTGACTTTACGGCTCGCGATGTTCAATCAAAATTAAAAGCTAAAAGCTTACCATGGGACTTGGCAAAAGGTTTTAATGGTTCTGCTCCTATTTCTGAATTTGTTCCAACATCAAAATTTACAGATTTAACGAATCTTAATTTTCATTTAAACGTGAATGGAGAACTACGTCAGGAGGGTAATACCTCAATGATGCTTTATTCGATAGATACTATAATTGCTTTTATTTCTAGATATTTTACACTTAAAACTGGCGATATAATTTTTACAGGAACACCCGCTGGCGTAGCTGCCGTGAAAGTAGGTGATACGCTTTCGGCATTTATTGAGGGAGATAAAATGTTGGAATTTGAGGTGAAATAATGTAATTTTGGTTAAATAAAACATCAAAACTACATCAAACACCATTCTATTTGAAAAAATTAATCAATTGCCAGGCCAACTAAAAATCGAGGTTTAGGATTTTGTCGAATTTCTGGAACTTAAAAACTTTTCTGAAAGCATAAAAGACCAAACAGAGATTAAAAAAAGCTTAGTTTTTGACTTTGTGAAGCTTAAATAAATATTATCAACCGATTTTGATTTACCACTCGTAGAATGAAAAGATTTTATAAATTATTATTTTTGAAGAATATTTATAATCCACAAAAATAAAACGAATTTGGTAATTACCTATTTATTCCATGATTATTACACGCTTCTTAAGTACACTTTTGCTAATTATATATTTAGTTTTTGATACTTCTTCAAACATGGCGTTTGCCCAAAGAAGAAAAACTGTACTAAACAATCAAGTTCCAATTGGCTATTTTATATTTCCAATTCAGCCGGGACAACAGGCTTCCTTGTCTGGTGGTTTTGGCGATTTACGCACAAATCACTTCCATGCTGGTGTTGATATTCGTACAGGAGGCGTGGAAGGCTACCAAGTTTATGCCGCCGCTGAGGGTTATGTATCAAAGATAAGAATTATGCGTGGCGGATATGGTAATGTACTCTACATCACACACCCTAATGGATATACGACCGTTTATGGACATCTCAAAAACTTCAATGCCCGCATTGAGCAATTCGTGCGTCAAAAGGAATATGAACAACAAATATGGGATGTTGATCTTTCACTTTCCCCTAACGAATTACCAGTAAGAAAAGGTGAAATTGTTGCAATTAGCGGTAATACTGGAGCATCTGGTGGCCCGCACCTCCACTTTGAAATACGTGATGAGGCCGAAAACGCCATTAATCCATTAAAATTTGGTTTCTGGGAAATACAAGATTCGCAAGCACCTGTTGTTGAGCGAGTTATCCTGAAAACACTTAATGCTTATTCTCGTGTTAATGGTGAATTTGGTAGAGTTTCGATTGCACCAATTCGTACTTCTGCTGGCCAATATAGCATTCCAACAATTATCAAAGCCCATGGAACAATTGGTCTTGAACTCAATGCTTATGATCGGAGCCAAACCTCTCCTTTTCGATTAGGCGTAACTGATGTTGAGGTGAAAATTGATGGAATTACAAGCTATAAACTTAATCTGGAAAAAATGCCTTTTGATATATCGAAAGACATAAATGTGCATATTGATTATGACATTGCCGAGAGTAATGGTGTTAGAATCCAAAAATGCTATATAGCAGATGGAAATCGACTTTCTATTTATGAAACTGACCAAAACGACGGTAAAATCGTTATTATAGACAAAGAAATTCATAGAGTTTCAGTTGAACTAAAAGATACTTATGGCAATACTTCAACCACAAATTTCTCGATTCAAGGCGAACAACCAAATGAAGTTTTTTCAAAAGAATTAGCAGAAGAGAGTGGTTTTTCGGGAAATATTTCGACCACCATTACAGAAAATACGCTTGCAATCAGAGCAAAAAATGCGAAAGTATCATCCGCAATTTTACAATATAAAGGAATACCAACAGTGGTTCCATTGTCTTATCGCAGAAATGCCGAATCCGTATACCTACATGATTTAAACAAAAGTATTGCAGATTTTATTCAAATAGAAAAAAGTTCAGAAAGAATTAAAATAAATAAGGTGATATTGCCCCAGACAAGGCAATTTTATTCAGAGCCGAATCTAAAAATTTATTTTGAGGATGCTCTTTATGACACACTTTACTTAAAAACAGCCCAAAGTGGCAATCGTCTCACGATAAATACCGAAAAAATTCCGCTTAAAGATTTTATGACCATAAGTTGGGTTCCTTCGGGTGTTACGATTTCTCCAAAAACGAGTGTCTATTATATAAACGATGGAAGAAAATATTTAGGTGGAAAATGGCTGGGTAATCAGATTCAGTTTAAGACAAAGGAACTAGGCGATTTTCAAGTAATCACCGATATCGACGCTCCCAAGATACGACCAGTTAAAATAGACTCTACCGATTTGCGTTTTACAATTTCGGATGTACTTTCAGGCATAAAAACATTCAATTGCTATGTTAATGGTAAATGGGTATTGATGGATTATGAATACAAATCAAACCGAATTTGGTCAATAAAACTCGATGAGTCAGAAACATTCAGTGGTGATTTGAAGTTAGAAGTAACGGATAACGAAGGAAATTTGGCAGTTTATAAAGTCAACATTGATGAATACATTTCTACCCAAAGAGCCATTAAGAAAGTTACCAAAAAATCATCTAAAAAAACCTCTAAAAGAAAAAAATATGTCTCTAAAAGTAGGAAATCCAGCTCCAAAAATTCTAGCAAAAAATCAAAACGGAAACGAGGTTAATCTTTCTGATTTTGAAGGCAAGAAAGTAGTACTTTACTTTTATCCAAAAGATGCAACTCCAGGTTGCACGGCACAAGCTTGTAGCCTTAGAGATAATTATGAGGCACTTTTAGCTAAAGGATACATAGTTTTAGGTGTTAGTGTTGACGATGAAAAATCGCACCAAAAATTTATTAAAAAATACGAACTACCTTTTGACCTATTAGCTGATACCGACCAAAAAATAGTAAATGATTATGGCGTTTGGGCAGAAAAATCAATGTATGGCCGAACCTACATGGGCATTGTACGGACAACTTTCGTGATTGATGAAAAAGGCATTATCCAAGAAATCATTGAGAAGGTAAATACAAAAAATCACGCCGAACAGATTTTAGTTTAATGTTTTTCCTGTGCTTTTTTGTCTTAAAAATATAAATTTTTCAAAAACCTCACTTTCATGAGGTTTTTGTGTTTCTAAAGCAAGATGTATTGTTTACTTTTGCATAGTACTAAGTAAAACATCACTTTTTTAATTACTTTTGTATTAATTGTATATTTGACACTTAATAATTATTTTTAAATGCAAACCAAAGAATTACAAGACATCGCTTCGCAGGTTCGTCGAGACATCGTTAGAATGGTTCATGGCTGTCAATCAGGTCACCCTGGTGGTTCATTAGGTTGTACTGATGTAATTGTTGGACTTTATTTCCAACAAATGAAAATCAACGGAGCGTCGGAACGCAATCGTAAAGGTAAAGGCGGCTTCCTCACCTTTAATATGGACGCCACAAATGAAGATTTATTTTTCCTCTCAAATGGTCATATTTCTCCCGTTTTTTATAGCGTATTGGCTCATAGAGGCTATTTCGATAAAGCAGAATTGGCTACTTTCCGTAAAATAAATTCACGATTACAAGGCCATCCGACAACACATGAGCACCTTCCTGGCATTCGCATTGCCTCTGGATCCCTCGGACAAGGAATGTCAGTAGCAATTGGTGCAGCATTAGCAAAACGATTGAATGGTGAAAAAACTACGGTTTATTGCTTAATGGGCGATGGCGAACAACAAGAAGGACAAGTTTGGGAAGCAGCACAGGCAGCTCCACACCACAAACTTGATAATTTGGTTGGAATAATCGACTTGAACGGCCAACAAATTGATGGTCCTACCGAAAAAGTAATGTCAAACCGAGATTTGAAAGCTAAATATAAAGCATTCGGATGGAATGTAATGGAAATCGAAGATGGTAACGACATGGAGCAAGTAGTAACGGGTTTGCGTAAAGCAAAACGTTTATTGGGCAAAGGTCAACCAGTAATGATTTTATTAAAAACTGAAATGGGTGCTGGAGTTGACTTTATGATGGGAAGCCACAAATGGCATGGAGTAGCTCCTAACGACGAACAATTGGCTGCAGCTTTGGCTCAATTGCCTGAGACTTTGGGAGATTATTAATTCCTTCGTTAGGACAAATATTGTACAATTATGATTACTTCATTGAAACAATTAGATTTGAATAAGCAGTATTCTTATGCTGATTATCTCAAATGGGAAATCAAAGAGCGAGTAGAGCTTTTTAAGGGTTTTGTTCGACAAATGTCCGCACCTTCAAGAATTCATCAAAAACTTTCGTGGAATCTCGAAAGACAGATGGATAGATATTTTGAATCGAAAAAATGTGACATATATCATGCACCATTCGATGTTCGTCTAACGGTATTTGACAAAACAAAAGATAAAGAAATACTGACGGTCGTTCAACCTGATATTTGCATGATTTGCGATGAAAAAAAATTGGATAAAAGAGGATGTTTAGGTTCACCCGATTTAATTGTTGAAATTCAATCTCCAGGCAATACCAAGAGAGAGATGAAAGATAAGTTTGAATTGTACGAAGAAGCAGGCGTAAGAGAATATTGGATTGTTGACTCAGTACAAAATTTTGTATTGATTTATTATCTCAACGAAGCAGGAAAATACATCGGAACGAAGCCCTATTCGCAAGAAGAAATTTTTAATTCAGTAATTTTTCCAGAATTAGAAATCGATTTGAATAAAGTCTTTGAAGTTTAAGCCCATTTTGAAGATAAAATCTTTAAATATCAAAAATTTTAAGTCTATAGTTGATTTAACCATCAACGAGCCAAATCCTTTTACCGTTTTTGTCGGCCCAAATGGAGGTGGCAAGTCTAATATTTTTGAGGCTTTGGAGTTTTTTGTTTCTGAGAATTCCTTCTATTATATAATGAAATTATTTGGGGGAAAAAATGATATTCTGAATAAAACCAATCTAAAAATGAAGAGTTATGGTTTAACTTAGTACTAGATGATTTTTATTGGGAAACATCAAAATATCCTTTTAAATTTATCGTTCCAGATAGTTCAAAGATTTTAAATTGGGAATTAGGGGAATCATAAATAAGGGAAGAGGAAAAAAAACAAAAAAAAATTATTAATTCATTCTCACGAGTTTTTGTCAAGAACAAGGAAAAACAGAGGATTAATTATTCTGATGATTCAAAATTAACATTTTCTTGCGATAACCTCGAAAAAGTCCTAAAACGCCTTCTCGAAAACCAAGAAAAACGAGAAGAAATTAGTGAATGGTTAGCGTTATTTTTACCAGAATTTGACATAATTGAAGTTCAAAAAAGCGAGTTTAGCAGTAATGAAAACCTTTTGATTTATCAGAAACATTACGAAAGACCATTCAATAAAGAACTCATTTCTGATGGCAATTACAATATAATCGCCTTATTAACAGCCGTTTATCAAACTGATGAACCACGGTTTTATATATTGAAGAGCCTGAAAATGGTTTACATCCAAAGGCTATTAAACAA
>Ga0114967_10000374_pt1 | contig 37804 bp, 36 predicted proteins | sample M_130628_MF_Meta_FD_92639 | JGI IMG/M metagenome (GOLD analysis project Ga0114967, IMG submission 92639) | Freshwater microbial communities from Lake Montjoie, Canada to study carbon cycling - M_130628_MF_MetaG | ecosystem: Environmental > Aquatic > Freshwater > Lake | place: Lake Montjoie...
CTCACTTGAACGACGTTCAGGTTGAAGCCGTCTTGTTTAGACGCGCCAGTGGGTGCGTCGACATTGCCTTTACCGATATTCCAATGTGCTGATGTGTCCACATAACCACTGATTGTGGTGGATGTGAGACCTGCGGCGGCTTGGGAGCCGAGCATCATTTTTTCTTCTGCCTGAGCGACCGAGGTGAGGCTAACTGCACCGACGGCTGCGAGACCCAGTGTCCATTTATTAAACTTCATTTTGGTTCCTCCGATGTGTACGTGTGTTTTTTTATTAACAGTTTTGTCTATTTGCATTCAATGCCGTCCAAAGCATTGTGGGAAAAAAACAGTTTGTCCCTGGCACCACTGCGGTGCGTTTGCAATCTTGATATGGAAATCATGGGTGTTTGACAACAAGTTTTTTTGGGGCTTCCAAAAAGCGGGCAGCGTTTGCTCCACTTTGGGGCAGCTCGATTCCACACCCGCCCTACTGACTTCCACACAAGGCAATTCCCGTCGCATGGCTCTCGTTCTTCAACCGTTTTGGCGCTGATTGGAATAGGGGTTGCTTTTCGGGGAGAGACGACGCCCGTGTTGCCACCAGAGTCCATGCGATTCGTGGCCGCCAAATGCGTCGCGGGTAACAAAAGAATAACATTTATGCCGTCATTTGCCTACGTTGCGCGTGAAACCGGGACTGGCCGGGAACTCAGAAGTACGATGGATGCTGCCACAGAGCAGGCCGCCATCGCGGCACTGTTGAACCGCAACCTGCTTGTCGTTTCCATCCAGGAAAAAATGGCTAAGAAAGGCCATAGCGGTGGGGGCAACGTCCCCTTGGCTGACTTAGTGATCTTCACTCGTCAACTCGCGACGATGGTGGATGCAGGTCTGGCGATGGTTACTTCGCTACAAGGTCTTGCCGAACAGACTCAGAACAAAGCCATGCGCGATTGCATTAAAGATGTTTGCACACGCGTGGAGAGTGGTGACAGTTTTTCTGAAGCATTGTCCAAGCATCCCAAAGTTTTCAACCGACTCTACTGCGCCATGGTAGGCGCGGGTGAAAAAGGCGGTTTGCTGGCGGAAATCCTCGCTCGTCTGGCTATCTACTTGGAAAACACCGCGCGTCTTCGCAAAAAAGTGAAATCCGCCATGATGTATCCTACGGTGGTGACGTTTGTAGCGATTGGCATCACCATCTTCCTGCTGGTCAAAGTCATCCCTGTATTTGGTGAGATTTACACCGGTTTCGGGGCGAAACTTCCCGCCCCGACCCAGTTCCTCATTGATCTGAGCGACATGATCAAAAAATATTTCATCCTGATGATCCTAGCGGGTGGCGGAGCGATTTACGGATGGCTAAATTACATCAAGACAAAGCCCGGGCGCGAGTTCTGGGACAAAAACCGTATCAAGCTCCCCATATTCGGTGTCATTGCGCACAAAATCTGCCTCGCACGCTTCACGCGCACTTTATCGTCGCTGGTGCGTAGCGGTGTTCCGATCCTTGAGGTGTTGCAGATCGTCTCTCAGACCGTCGGAAACGTCGTCATGGAAAAAGCCATCCGGGTCGCCTCATCCGACATCGAACGGGGCGAAAGCATCTCTCAGGCGTTGGCCAAACATCCCGTGTTCCCGAACATGATCATCCGCATGATCACTGCTGGTGAGCAGACGGGTAAGATCGACAACATGCTCGAACGCATCTCGGATTTCTTGGATGAAGAAATTGAGACGACCCTCTCCGGAATCACTTCGTTGATTGAACCAATCCTCATTGTGTTCCTAGGCGTTGTCGTAGGCGGCATGGTAATCTGTATGTTCCTGCCGATCTTTAAGATGTCCGAGATCGTGAACCCGGATAAGAAATAACGGGCGGGATTGAAACGAATCACGAGAAACCGCTGGCTGGCGAACGCTGGCCGGCGGTTTTCTTTTTCGAAACCTCAACCTGTCTTCCGGACCACGCTGTCCCGTTGCGCCCACTCAGGATTAGCGTTCGGGAAATCTAGATTGTAATGCAGGCCACGACTTTCAGGCCGCATTAAGGCGCAGCGCACGATCAGTTCCGCCACCGTGGCGATGTTGCGCAGTTCCAACAGATCCGCCGTGACCGTAAAGTTCCAGTAGTACTCGTGAATCTCCTGTTGCAGGTTTGCTAAACGCGATTGCGCGCGTTGCAATCGCTTGTTCGTCCTGACGATGCTGACGTAATCCCACATGCAGCGCCGTATCTCGTCCCAGTTATGAGCCACCACCACCATCTCGTCGGGGTTGTTGGCATTGCCGCATTGCCACTTAGGGACGTTAATATCGGGCAGGGGCAAATCCTGTTCAACCATGCGCCGCGCCGCGCGATCCGCACATACTAACGCCTCCAATAGTGAGTTGCTCGCCAGACGATTCGCGCCGTGAAGTCCGGTGCAAGCAACCTCACCCACGGCGAACAACCCTATGATCTCTGTCTCTCCATCTACCGTAGTGACCACGCCCCCGCATTGGTAGTGCGCCGCAGGCACGACGGGAATCGGCTCTTTCGTGATGTCTATCCCGAAACTGAGGCAGGTCTTGTAGATGTTCGGAAACCGGTCAATCACGAAACGCGCGGACTTATGAGTGATATCCAGCAACACATGGTCGGCTCCGCTCTTTTTCATCTCACTGTCAATCGCACGCGCGACGATGTCTCGGGGCGCGAGGGATTTCATGGGGTGATAATTGGCCATGAACTCCTGACCCTCGATCGACATCAACACGCCGCCCTCGCCTCGCACAGCTTCGCTTACGAGAAATGATTTGGCCTTCGGATGATAAAGGCACGTCGGATGAAACTGAACGAACTCCATGTTCGCTACTGACGCGCCAGCTCGATATGCCATCGCGACGCCATCGCCCGTCGCAATGTCGGGATTCGTCGTGTAAAGATAAACCTTCCCGCAACCGCCCGTAGCCAGCAATGAGCTTGGCGCGACGAACGTCTCCACCACTTGATTAGCCTTATCGAAAACATACGCGCCGAGGCATCGATTCTCACCCACATACCCCATCTTTTGACTGGTGATGAGATCGATCGTCAGATGATTTTCGAAGATCGTAATGTTCGGCTGCGCAGCAACGGCGTTGAGCAACGCTCGCTCTATTTCTCGCCCCGTCACATCCTTTGCGTGAAGAATGCGGCGCTTAGAGTGTCCGCCTTCCTTACCCAGATCAAGTTCACGTCCGCCATCTTCGTTCGGCGCATCGCGCTGGGAAAACCTCATCCCCAACTCGATCAACTCCGCGATGCGCGCCGGCCCCTCCTCGACGATCACGCGCACGACATCTTCACGACAAAGCCCCGCGCCAGCCGCAAGAGTGTCTTTGAGGTGAAGTTCAAATGAATCCTCCTTGCTCGTCACGGCGGCTATGCCGCCTTGCGCGTAATTGGTGTTCGACTCCGCGCGATTCTTCTTGGTTACGACGGCTACGCGCCCACGTTTGGCGGCTTTGAGCGCAAATGAAAGTCCGGCTATGCCGCTACCGAGAACTAGGAAGTCAAATCGCTTCATGCGGGCGACACGATGGCCAGAAGCCGCACTGGAAGCAATCGTGAGGTTTGAATTGAGCGCAGGCGCTTGAACGCCCGCCCATCGCTAAGGTCACACAGCCGCGTCACCCTGTTCGTCTGTGCGAATGCGGATGGCTGTCTCGACTGGAAGCACAAAGATTTTGCCGTCCCCGATTTTGCCAGTATGCGCCGCCTTAGTGATGATCTCGATGGCGGCTTTGACTTGCGCGTCCGGGAGAACAATCTCCAACTTGATCTTCGGGAGGAAATCTACGGTGTATTCGCTGCCCCGATAGATTTCCGTATGCCCCTTCTGGCGGCCAAAACCTTTGACTTCCGTGACAGTCATACCCGTGATGCCGATTTCGTTCAGCGCGTCTTTCACTTCCGTGAGTTTGAATGGCTTGATGATGGCTTCGATCTTTTTCATAAAATTAAAATCTGCTTTGTTCCGCTATCAATCGTTGTACGCGCTTTCCCCATGCTGCGTCAAATCCAGACCAGAATGTTCTTCCTCCGGTGTCACGCGTAATCCAATGGTGACGTTGATGAGTTTGAGGATGATAAACGTGACGATCGAGCTGAACGCTGCCGTGACCAGCACGCCGATGACTTGATTCTTGAACTGCGCCATGCCGCCCGCGAGTGACACCGTTGCTCCGCCTGTTTTGAAAGTCGTGGAGAGGAGGCTGTTGACCGCCGGATTAGCGAGGAAGCCTACCAATAACAAACCGAACGCACTGCCGACACCATGCACCCCAAACACGTCCAGTGAATCATCGTAACCCAACGCACTCTTGAGTTTCGTTACCGCAAAATAACACGCCGCGCCCCCGCAAAGTCCGATCGCAAACGCTGCCGGAATCGTGACAAACCCTGATGCTGGAGTGATCGTGGCCAAACCCGCCACCATGCCAGACGCCAGGCCCAGCACACTGGGTTTGCCCTTGAGCAACCATTCCAATGCCGCCCAACTCAATGCTGCGCCGACTGCGGAAAAGTGAGTCGCGGCAAACGCGCTTGTCGCGAGTTCCCCACCGCTCAACGCGCTGCCCGCGTTGAATCCGAACCAGCCCACCCAAAGCAAGCCTGTGCCGATCAGACTCAAGACCACATTGTGCGGCACCATCGGCTCACGCGGATAACCCATGCGCTTGCCGAGAACCCTCGCCGCCACCAACGCGGCCACGCCAGAACTGACATGAACCACCGTCCCGCCCGCGAAATCTAGCAAGGGGATCTTCCCACCGAGCGCCCAGTTGAACAATCCGCCCTTACCCCAGACCATGTGGCACAGCGGAAAATAAACGATCGTGACCCACAGCACCGTGAAGAGCAGATACGCGCTGAATTTGATGCGCTCGGCAACCGCACCGCTGATCAGCGCGGGTGTGATGATCGCGAACATCATTTGGAATAACATGAAGCTCGTGTGCGGCACTGTGGGTGCGTAATCCGTGTTCGGCGAACCGCCCACGCCCTGCAGCATGAAATACTGGGCAGGCGAGCCAAAAAAGGCGTTACCTTCGCCGAAAGCCATACTGTAACCGAACACCATCCACAGCACCGAAACAACCGCCATCAAGATCAGGCTGTGCATCATCGTGGAAAGAACGTTCTTACTGCGAACCAGCCCACCATAGAACAAAACCAACCCCGGCGCGGTCATCATCAGCACCAGCGCGGAACTGACGAGCAGCCAGGTGTTGTCGCCACTATTGACGGCGGAAGCGGGCTTCGCAGCGGACTCAAGCTGTGCGATACGCTGCTCCAAAGTAGGAATATTCTCGGCAAAGGTGTTCGAAGCGAATACCAGCGAAAAAAGAATCGCGACAAGCAAAAACAGCGACCGTATAGAATGAATGGATTTCATGAGCGCGCGTGTTAAACCACATCTTTTAAGACATGTCAACAGCCAGCAGCTATGTTCATCTTTTGAAATGCTACCTAGCAATCGAGCCTAGGGCGGGCGGGCGTTGACTGCCTATTTTCAGCTGATCCTAATTCCTCAGATTGAAACGAGGCGATCGAGAATCACACCCGTTGACCGCCACTTTGGACGATACCTGCGCCAGAACCTTGCTTGTGAAGTTTGTTTATTGTTCAATGCGCTTTCAATTTTGCGAGCAATGATCTCTCTCAGCGGGCATACCTTATCCATCAGCGAAACTTGGCAGGTCGCCATGCTCGATGCGCCCTGTGAATTATCCGATGAAGCCCGCCCACTCATTCAACGCAGCCGGCAACTCGTCGAATCCTTAGCCTCCCAACCGCGTGCGATTTACGGCATCAATACTGGATTCGGCCCGTTGAGCGGCTTTCGCGTGTCGGATGCAGATCTCGCGCAGCATCAGGTCAACTTGCTCTACCATCTCACCGTCGGGCAGGGTGCGCTGTTCTCGCCGGCGGAGACGCGCGCTATCATGCTGACTCGCGCGAATGCGTTGGCGCGCGGCTACTCGGGTATCCGCGAGGAACTTATTGAGTTATTGATTGCTGCGCTGAATCGCGGGGTTTTACCGGAAATTCCAAGTGAAGGTTCTGTGGGCGCAAGCGGCGACCTCGTTCCGCTGGCGCACATGGCGGGTTTGCTCGTGGGAAGCGGCCACGCGCGCTTGAACGGCGAACGGTTACCGGCTAAGGAAGCGTTGAAACGCGTCGGGCTCAAGCCGGTTGTGTTGCAATCCAAGGAAGGTCTGGCGCTCGTAAACGGCACTTCAGTAATGACCGGCCTTGCCGCACTCGCGACGCATGAGGCGGATCGCATCTTGCGTTGGATGGAACTGTTGACAGCGTGCCTATTTCAAGTCCTCAACGGCGAACCGGAAGTTTTGTGTCAGCAAGCGCAGCGGGCGCGTGGCTTTCGCGGGCAAGCACTCGTGGCACAGCGCATCACGGATTCGCTTCGCACGCATCCCGATTATGCGAAGCGGATCGATGATCACGAATGGGGGACGCACGCCAAGCCGATGGCCGAGGGCACGGAGATTCAGGACCCCTACTCGCTCCGCTGCACGCCTCAAATCCTCGGTGCCTTTCAAGAAGCGCAATGGCACGTCGAGCAAGTCGTCACACGCGAACTCAATGCCAGCACGGACAATCCGCTGGTGTTCGCAGACACGGGCATGGTGATCCATTGCGGCAATTTCTACGGCCAACAGATTGCGATGGTGAGCGATTACATGAGGATAGGATTGATCAAGGTCGCGTTACTTGCAGAGCGACAGATCGAACGCTTATTGAATTGGCGATACAGCCGCGGCCTGCCGCCTCTGCTTGCGGCGGGCGCACCGGGGTTGAACACCGGCTTCGGCGGGGCACAACTGCTCGCCACTTCGCTCGCTGCAGAAGCGCGCTTGCTCGGCACTCCGGCTTCCATCCAAACGATCCCTACGAACGCAAATAATCAGGACGTCGTGAGCATGGGTTGCATCGCGGCTAAAATGACTCGAACGACATTGCCTCTTGTGTGGAAGCTTATGGCTATTGAAGCGATGGCATTGATGCAGGCCGCCGATGCGCGCGGATGCGACAAAGTTTTGGGCGGCGATTATCGTAAGCTCTACGAACTCGTGCGTGGCGTTTCACCAGAGTTGACGTGTGATCGACCATTGGCGGAAGACATCCAGCGCGTGACGGAGCTGTTGCAAACCGAAGCGTCGCAGAACGAGTGTTTGAAATCGTGAAGCCTACAGAGACAGACGTGTTGATCATAGGGGCAGGCCCGGCGGGCGCCGTGGCGGCGGCGAGTTTGCATCGTGATGGCTACCGTACGATTGTCGTGGAGAAGCAACACTTTCCGAGGTTTGTCATCGGTGAAAGTTTGTTACCGCGCACCATGGACTTGCTCAAAGAGGTTGGGCTGCTGGATGCGGTTGAGGCAAAGAATTTCATCCACAAAACAGGCGCGGTGTTCCGGCGCGGCAAAGGGATTTGTGATTTTGATTTTGCAAATCAGGCAGGCGATGGCTGGAAGTATACCTACCATGTGCCCCGAGCCGAGTTTGATAAGACCCTCGCGGACACGGTCGAGGCGCTTGGCGTTGAGATTCTTTACGGTCACGGCGTCTCGGAGGTCAACTTCACCGACGAACACGCCGAGGTGGCTCTCGATCAGCCCGACGGATCAAAGCGGAACATCTCGGCGAAATTCGTTCTCGATTGCAGCGGCTACGGACGCGTTTTGCCGCGCCTGCTCGATCTCGAAGCCCCGTCAAGTTATCCTGTGCGAGAATCTCTTTTCACACATGTCACGGGCGACAAGCGTCCCACTGGACGTGACGAAGGGAAAATCTGGATTTGCATGCAGAAGGACGGCGCGTGGATTTGGATTATCCCCTTTTCCAACGGCAAAACCAGCGTTGGCGTGGTGGGCATGCCAGAATTTTTCGCCAAGTATCCTAGCGACCCTGAAGCTCAGTTGCGGGAGATCCTGATGAGCGAGCCAAACACCGCCGAGCGCCTTGCCGACATGCAGACCGTTTTCCTGCCTCAACGCATCAAGGGGTTTGCCTGCTCGGTCAAAAAACTTTTCGGCCCGCAATTCGCCCTCGCCGGTAACGCGACGGAGTTTCTTGATCCCGTGTTCAGCTCCGGTGTGACGCTCGCGATGGAATCCGGCCTGCGCGCGGCACAAGTGACGGCGCGACAACTGCGTGGCGAGGTGGTGAACTGGCAGGCCGACTACGGGGATTATGTGATGCAAGGGGTGAACACATTTCGCGCCTATGTCACAGCGTGGTATGACGACAAGTTCCCGACGATTCTCTTCGCCGCGCAGCGAAACCCCGGAGTGATGTCGCAGATCTGTTCAGGGCTGGCGGGCTATGTTTGGAACAAAGCGAATCCCTACGTTGCCCAAGCTGACCGGGCCTTGAGAGCATTGGCTACGATTTCCACCACGGCTTCGCGAGCACCGCAAGCCACCGCATCTGTGGCGAGTGAAACGGAAAACTTCTTTGCCACCGATGAGCAATCCGCTTTCGACGCCAAGTGTGAGGCCCAACGCATCGCATTCGCGCCGGTGGTTTTTCAGACATGTCGCATCCTTCGGGACTCGGGCGTGCTGGAGCTTGTTCAGAAGAGCAGCGAGCACGGACTGGCACTTGCTGAAATCGTCACGGCTTGCACCCTCCCACGCTACGGCTTGAAGGTATTGATGGAATCCGGGCTAGGCATCGGGTTGTTCTGCCTGAACCGTGACCGATTCACACTCACCAAGCTCGGTTACTTCATGCTGCGCGATCCGATGACGCGCGTGAACATGGATGTGATCCACGACATCTGTTATCGCGGATTGTTCGATCTGGATAAATCGCTCACCACAGGAAAGCCCGTCGGCCTGAAGACACTCGGCGACTGGCCGACCTTTTATGAAGGACTTTCCGCGCTGCCGCCGCATGCGCAGCAAAGCTGGTTCGCGTTCGATCATTATTACTCCGACCAAGCGTTCCCCGCGGCTCTGCCGCTCGTCTTTGCGGACAAGCCGAAGACCTTGATGGATGTCGGCGGCAACACAGGGCGCTGGGCTTTACAGTGCTTGAAGCACGACGCAGACGTGCGCATCACCATCGCTGATCTGCCGCGCCAATTGGATTTCTCTCGCGCCACCATGAAACAAAACGGCTACGAGTCCCGCGTGGACTTCTGCGGCGTGGACATGCTGGACGAAAAACAACTTTTGCCCGCTGGCCATGATGCAATCTGGATGAGCCAGCTCCTCGATTGCTTTTCTGAGGCGCAGATTGTCTCCATCCTGCGACGCGCTTCCGTTGCGTTGGGTGAGAACGGTAGATTGCACATCATGGAACTATTCTGGGATCGTCAGCCGAACAAGACCGCGGCGTTCTGCCTGCAACAGACTTCGCTCTATTTCACCGCCATCGCGAATGGAAACAGTCAGATGTATCACTCGAAAGACTTACTGCGCTGCCTGGCGGAGGCTGGACTGGAAGTCCTCGAGCAACGCGATCAAGTCGGGCAGTTTCACACATGGCTCAAATGCAAAAGAGCGTGAGCTGATCAAGCCAACTAGCGCGTTCCGAACGCCGCCGTGGCTTGCGTGCGGGCGATTTGTTGTCCCTCCCTTATGGAACATGATGCTCGTGGCGTTCGTGAAGTCGGCCAGTGCGAGCGACCTCGACGACGGCGTGTCCCTGCGCGTGCCATGATTTTTTGCCGAGATTGCCGGCGCTGCCCGTCTTCAAGCTTGAACTCGTTCCATAAGTAGCGCTGGCCATCTAACTCCATGCCCATAACTAAGCGGGCTGCTGCAAGATAACACACGCCGCTGAACGGGCCGTATACGCTGATACGGATGGAAGTTGCATTTGGATTGCTTACTGATAGCGCCTGGCGGCGACGCTGAATTTTTGGAAGTAAGTCACGCCGCGAGTATGATTACGCCAGATTATTTACTGAACCGAGACAAGCACCGGCAACAGACACACTTTCCCCTCTGGATTCCCGCCACCGCGCCATGTAACCTCCGCCACCATGTTCGACATCGTCACAACGTCCATTGAAACCGCAGCGCAGAAACTCACGCATTTGCGGAGGTTTCTTTGACGTCGCCAACTTGCAGAAACGTCAGGGCGAGCTTGAATCGCTGATGGCGGATGAGGCGTTCTGGAACAATCGTGAGAAGGCGCAGAAGTTCATCGACGAGGGAAACACGATACGCGGCAAGGTTGATCCAGTGCTTCAAGCTGAGAGGCAAGTCGCCGATTTCCGCGAGATGATAGAACTCAGCGAGGGCGAACCCGTCGCCGCGCAGACGCAAATCGAGAAAGAACTCGAACGCGATCTCACCAAACTTCTCAAGGAACTGGACGCACTCGAACTCAAAGTTTTTCTCACCGGCCCGCACGACAAGAGCAATTGCATCTTGAGCATCAACTCCGGCGCAGGCGGTACGGAGGCGTGTGATTGGGCGGGCATGTTGCTCCGCATGTATCAGCGCTGGGCTGAATCGCGCGGCTGGGAAGTGGAGATTCAGGACGCGTTGCCGGGTGAAGGCGCGGGCATCAAGAGCGTGACGATGATCCTCAAAGGCGAGAACGCCTACGGCTTTTGCAAGGCCGAGCGCGGCGTGCATCGGCTCGTGCGCATCTCGCCATTCGATTCGAACAAGCGTCGGCATACCAGTTTCGCCAGCGTAGACACGATCGCGGAAATTGAAGAAGCCTCGTCCGACATCAAGATTCCGCCAATAGAATTTCGCGTGGACACATTCCGCTCCGGCGGCAAAGGCGGGCAGAACGTGAACAAGGTTGAAACCGCCGTCCGCATCACACACATCCCGACGGGACTTGTCGTGGCGTCGCAGGCCCAACGTTCGCAACATCAGAACCGCGCCACGGCGATGACGTTGTTGCTCTCTCGCATCTTCGCGCAACGTCAGGACGAAGCGAAGGCGGAGATGGAACGGTTCTACGGCGACAAAGGCAGTGTGTCGTGGGGCAACCAAATTCGCAGCTACGTGTTCCAGCCGTATCGCATGGTGAAGGATTTGCGGACGGGCGTAGAAACTAGCAACGTGCAGGGCGTGATGGATGGCGACCTCGACGCATTCGTGAACGGCTGGCTGCGCGCAGGCGGGCCGTTGAAACGGATGCAGGGCATTAAGGATGAAGAGGAATAATTTGCCACAGAGGCACAGAGAGCACAGAGGATGAGCTTGGAATTTACAGAAATCCGGGATCCGCTAACCGAAAAGATAATCGGGTGCGCAATAGAAGTGCATCGGGTGCTCGGCCTGGGATTGTTGGAAGCAACTTATGAAGGGGCTCTGCGTGTCGAACTGGAACTCGCTGGCCTCAGTTTTCAGCGGCAATCAGCCGTCCCGGTTACCTACAAGAGCCGTCCGGTTGGTGATTGCAGGCTTGATTTGATTGTGGAGAATAGCGTTGTTATCGAAATCAAGAGCGTGGACAGATTTGATCCCGTTTTTGAGGCGCAATTGCTAAGCTATCTTAAGATCACTGGCATCAAGCATGGATTGCTGTTGAACTTTAACTCACGTCTCCTCAAAGATGGGATTAAGCGGATGGTTCTTTAACTCTGTGTTCTCTGAGTCTCTGTGGCAAATATCCTTGAAACAATTGTTGAGCAGAAAAAGCTCGAAGTCGCGATGCTACCGGATCGATTGATCGCGTCGGGCGATTTACATGACGCGATGCTGGAACGTGGTGATGCGCGGAATTTTTTTGCGGCATTACAGAAGCCGCGCGTTGGCACTGTGGCGCTGATCGCCGAGGTGAAGAAAGCTTCGCCCTCGATGGGAATCATCTGCAAAGACTTTGACCCTGTTCGAATCGCCAAAGAATACGAAGCCGCAGGTGCTAGCTGTCTGTCCGTGCTGACTGACGAGAAATTTTTCCAAGGCTCACTCGATTACCTCCGCCAGATCCGCGCTGCGGTGAAGATTCCGTTATTGCGGAAAGATTTCATCATTGATGAGCGGCAAATCCTAGAAGCCATCGAATGGGGTGCAGACGCTATCCTCCTCATCGTCGCCATCTTGGATGATGCCCGATTGAAACGATTTCACGACCTTGCCATCGAAGCCGGTCTTTCTGTGTTGGTGGAAGTTCATGATGAGGCGGAACTGGAACGTGCCCTCGCAATCGGCGCAAAACTCGTTGGCGTGAATAATCGTGATCTGAAGACATTCAAGGTTGATCTGGCGACAACGGAGCGGTTGGCAAAAAAGATGGAGGGTGGAGGGTGGAGGATGGACAAAGCTGGCGCAGCAATGCTGGTCGCAGAAAGTGGAATCCACACTCACGCCGATGTTCAACGCGTTGCCAGGTGCGGCGCAGGCGCGATACTAGTCGGCGAATCACTCGTCAAGCAGGGCAATATAGGCGCTAAAGTCAGCGAGCTTTTGGCAGGCAATCAACCGCCTACTTGAAAAAGGCTCACAGCACCACTTCGGTCCCAACTCCTTCGTCCGTGAAAATCTCCATCAAAACGGAATGCGGCACGCGGCCATCAACTAGGGAAACTTTTTCGACGCCGGCTAGGATAGCAGCCACGGCACTATCTACCTTCGGAATCATTCCCTTATCCACAATGCCGGCGGCCTTGAGTCCAGGAACTTCGCTGATTTGAAGATGGGTAATGAGCGTGGATGGGTCTTTAAAATCGCGCATCAAGCCGGGGACATCACTCATGAATACAAGCCTTTTCGCCTTGAGTGCGATGGCGACTTGTGCGGCGGCGACATCAGCGTTGCAGTTGTAAATTTTCCCATCCTCTCCGCGCGCTGTGGGACTGATGACCGGCGTGATGCCCTTGGCAATACACTCCAGCAATGGGGCTGTGTTCACACCGATAACTTCCCCAACATAGCCGACATCGATTTTTGCGCCGGGCTTTTCCTTGTCGTCGAGGAGCATCTTGCGACATCGGAAAATGTCTGGCCCGGCAAAACCTTTTGCCATGCCGCCGAGCGAATTGATTGTGGCGACGACTTCAGGATTGATCTCACGGGACAACACATCGTCCACAATCTGCACTGTGGCTGCGTCTGTGACCCGCTGACCTTGTATGAAGTTCGCCGCCAACCCAGCCTTCTCCATCGCCCGAGTGATAGCCTTGCCACCGCCATGGACAACAACGGGATTGATTTCGACCGCTTCGAGAAAAACAATGTCACGAGCAACGCCATTCCGCACGGCAGGGTCAGGCGAGTCCATGAAAGACCCACCGTATTTTACGACGAAGTTTTGGCCGCTGAATTTCTGGATGTAAGGCAACGCTTCTAGAAGCGTTGCGGCTTTGGAGATCAAGTCTTGCATGATTTAAGGCGGGCAAGATTTAGCCATAGATGAAACACGGATGAAACACTGATTTTCAGTCTGCGTTCCGGGAAAGACCACAATGGGCAGATGTTGGTTGATTGCACCCATGATTGGGCTGCAATTCCTAACGAGGCAGGAAACAGAAAAATTCATTGCATGAATTGATCATGGGAAGGCTTTTTCGTGAGCATCAGGAGCCAAGCGTGGCTTTTGACCACCCCCACCAAAAGAAAAGACGACAGCAGCAGCAGGGCAAACGACGCTGTCAAAACACAGCACGCATTGCGAGGTGAATTTCGAAACACCGAAGACGCGTGAACGCACCGTAATAGCCGCCAGAGCAAAGATGGCGGCTCAAACTGGCGTTGAAATGGAAGCACTGAGTGCGGTGAGCATGGCGGGGTTTACGCGCTGCGACATTTTCAAGGCCGTGGACAAAAAGCTGCGCATCTCAGATGTGCGGCTCGTATCGAAGATAAAGACTACCATCAGCTGACGAATATGGGCTCATACACCGGGCCGAAACCGTATTTGCGAAGCAGCTCAATGAACTTCGCAACGCCGCGTTTTTCATCTGAGCAAAGGTGATGGTGGATGTGCCAGCCAAGATAATCTTTCCGGAAATCCAAAGTATATTCCGTGCGGCTGTTGATGATGTGATCCATCGTGTCTAGGCCGAAATCACAGGCCTCGCGAAGCGTGCGGCGTAGTTCAGGCGTGTGAACACCTCGGCGCATCGCCCATACCGCATACACGAACGGCAACTTGGTCAATTCAGTCCACTCCGCGCCCAGGTCGAAGATCTCGTGCGTCTGATTGGCGAACAGAAAATCCAGCGCCGGATCGCCGATGAGCAGCACGAAGTCCTTATCCTTCGCCACTGCGTAACTTTCCAACGGCTTGAACTCCGGCATCAATCCACGCTCGGCTAGCAACACTTTAAGCAACATCACGCTCGTGAGCGATGCCGTGTCGCAAAAAACTTCCTTCGCTTCCTCGATCGGCTTCTTATGCGCTAGGAAAACACTCTTCACCTCGCCCAGCGACGCCACAGCGATGCCGTCCAAAACATCGTAGCGATCATGGAACAACGCTTCGACGATGCTGACGAGTGCGGCGTCGAGTTCATCGCGCTGCAACATCTGGGAAAGCTTGGAAGGCACGTCATAGACGATCTCACTTTCCAAGCCCCGCGTGAGAGGAACGGCATTAAGAGCCTTCACCGACCCGACGCGGAATTTGCCGAGCGATTGATCCAGCGCATACTCGCGCTCGACCCTGCTCGGGACCTGCGCACGTTCGACCCATTTGGCGCTGGCCGCCAGATCGTCCGTCGTCGCCATGCGAAGCTTTGGAATTGAATCAGACATTTGTCCAGCGATGAGGTAGCAAGCCGCGCGTCAGATTTCAATGACAGTGATTTCTGGGCTGGATTCTTAACCGCGAAATACACCAACTACACAAAATGGGAACAGACACGACTTCTCTTTGAGTTGTTCGCGTATTTTGGGTGGTTCGCGGCTAAAGTTCAATAAACCAGCACCAGCACCGCTGCCTGCTCCGCCTCTTTCACCACATCCTCAAACTTCTTCTCCTTGGCCGACGGCTCTTTGAGTTTGAGTTGGCCGTCTGCAAAGACTTCCAGAAAGCTCAGGAGATAAATGCTCTTCACCGCGCAATTCACATTCTCCGGGAGCGTGCCGATCAGGGCCAATGCTGCCGAAGCATTCAATTTTGCGGAAACCACGCCCACCACGTTCCCGCGCTCATCCACCAGGGGAATCATTGGCAGCGGAATAAAGACCGAGGCGTGCCCGGAGCGCGTGAACAGGAAGATCGGCTTGCAGATCAATCAACGCCTTCTGGTCTGGCGAAGTGCTGCGGGCGAGGGACCGCGGCGACACGTCTGCGCACTCCAAAATGTTAGGGATCGCAGTCCTCTGCGAGCCGCCTGTTGAAACGGGAGCGTTCTGATTTACCATGACGGCGCGCAAGGGACTGACGCGCCCTACCATCGTATTGCAGAATGTTTGACGTCCTCCTTAACCCCAGCGCGGACTTGCTCGTTCCCACTCGCTCGGCCCTGCGGGCCTTCAGCTCGGGCTGAATTCCTTACCAATTCTTTTCCGGCTCGTCGCGCAAAACCATCGGCGAATCGAGTTCACTTCCAATCTCTACGCCACTCATGGTCTTGTGCATGGTGTCGGGGCAAAGATCAATTCCGCCGGGCCATTCCACACAGCCAAAGTCAGGATTAATCGTGACGGCGCTGAAGGTTTCTGAATCAAGAAGTTTTAAGAATACTCCGCCGCGTTGTTCTGGTTCGACCGGGAAAACGCCTTCGAGTCCATCGTTGAACTTAACTTTCAAACGATAGCCAGTGAGCGGCTGGGCTGTTTCAATCCGAACCATGCGGCTACTTTAGTCCAAAGGCTCGATTTTGGAAGGCTCTTGATTATGGCTGGCCTGCTCCCAAGCCAGCCGCAGTTCGTCCCGGTGCAACGCGGCCCATTCCAGCACCAGCACCAAAGCCCGACGCCGCATCGCGCCATTCATCACTTCGAGACTCTCGATGTTGAGCTGCACTTCCTCGCCTTGATAGACGGCATGAAAATGAGGCGGTGCATGGTCGCCGTAGAACATGCGGATGATGATGCCGTAAAATCTGCTGAGTTCAGGCATAGAGACTATTTCAAATTCTGCGGATTCAGCGGCTTCAAATCCTTGGTCACGAACAGGCCGTCTTTGCGGATGAGTTCGCCGTCAAACCAGATTTCGCCGCCGCCCCATTCCTTGCGCTGGATGAGCACCATATCCCAATGCACCGCGCTGCGATTGCCGTTGTCGGCGATCTCATACGCCTGCCCCGGCGTGAAGTGCAACGAGCCGGCGATCTTTTCGTCGAACAGGATGTCGCACATCGGATTCAGGATGTAAGGATTGAAGCCGATCGCGAATTCGCCGATGTAACGCGCGCCCACGTCGGTATCGAGAATCTCGTTCAAGCGTTTGGTGTTGCTGCCGGTGGCTTTGGTGACTTTGCCGTTGGTGAACTCGAGGCGCACGTTCTCAAATTTGGTGCCGGCGTAGATCGTCGGCGTGTTGAACTGGATGACGCCGTTGACGGAATCTTTCACTGGGCAGGAGAACACTTCGCCGTCAGGAATGTTGAGCAACCCTTCGCACATCTTCGCGCCGATGTTCTTGATGCTGAACTTGAGGTCGGTGCCGGGAGATTTGAGATGAACGCGATCCGCCTTCTTCATGCGTGTCTGCAACGGGATCATCGCCTTGGCCATCTTGCGGTAATCCATGGTGCAGACGTCGAAGTAAAGATTCTCGAACGCCTCGGTGCTCATGCCCGCGCTTTGCGCCATGCTCGGCGACGGCCAGCGCAGCACGCACCAGCGAGTTTTGTTCACGCGATGATCCAGCACAGGGCGGATCGTTTTCGAATAAAGGGACATACGATCGCTCGGCACGTCGGAGTTCTCGCTCATATTGTCCGAGCCCCGGATGGCAATGTAGACCTGCATTTTTTTCATGCGGGCAAGTTCGAGATCGCGGACGAGCGTGGCGTGTTTGGCATCTGTGCCGCGGAGGATTTCGCGCGCGACGCGCGAATGACGCACATCAATCAACGGTGTTCCACCCGCCGCGCGGACGGCGCGGAGGAGTTCTACGGACATCTCGTCCGGGATGTCTGTCACGTCGAGCAGGACGTCGTCGCCCGTCTTGACGCGGGTGGAGTAAGTGATGAGGAGGTTGGCCAGCTTGGTGAAACGTGGATCGGTCATAAATTGCGAAAAGGCTATTGGAGAATTGGGAGTTGTCGAGCGGAGTTGTAGCCGTAGAAATCTCCGCAGTTATGAAAAAGGAGGGAGGATGGTGCATCCGGCAGGACTCGAACCTGCAACCTTCTGATTCGAAGTCAGAAGCTCTATCCAATTGAGCTACGGATGCGACACTGAATGAGTCTTTCAAAGATAACCACGTCAGACAAGCGTAAGCGTGACATGTTATCCCAGAATCGCTTTAAGAGGCGCGCTTGACCCGGTGGTCAGATATGCCGATGATACGTCTGCCACTTGGGCGCGTACTGGTTTCGACCTGGAAGTTACGCCAGAGGCGGCATGCCGAGGACGATGCGTTGGCCTCGTAAATCATCGCATCAAACAAATAAGCTAACGAAGAATTAGCCCTCGCGGCCTAAGTGCCACGACGTTCGCCCGCTGACACCTGCTAGGTGGGACGAACGCTATAGCAGGCATGGTGGAAGGCGGAGATTGCGCGCCCAAGCCGAGAAAATTACATGCAAACTAAGCAGTGGGATTCGAGTTCGGGCGCCATCCCATAGCCGACAAAATATCCTGGACTAAGCATGTAGTCGCGGCTGGTTTACCTATCAGGGACGGGGGTTCAACTCCCCCCGCGTCCACCATTTGTTATGCATCGCAATTACCGAGTGCGCCAATCCATGGCGCGTTACTCCAACTACCCGTGACGCTCAGCTTTGGCCGGCGGGATTGGTGGGGTGGGAATCCCTCATGCTGCACCCTTTTACAGCGACTGGCTTGAGGTGGACCCACAGACCATTTCGTCCCAAGATAGAATAAATCGGGATTGCAATTGTCCAGACGCGGACCCATCTCGGATGTTCACGGGGCAGGTGGTCTCCGTATCTCGCTCTTTGATCAGACGTCTTCGTGATCGCGGAAGAAATGATTCAAGGCTTGCTTGCGCTCAGTGCCGATAGCCTTGGTCAGGGCCTCGCGTTCGCGCCGGGAGAGTGGGTAGAAATCGCGCGCATGTGCAGCATTGGCGAGGATAAATTGCGGTTTTGGCATTCCAACACTAGCTAGGCTGACGGGCAGGGAAAGCGCGTAGGCAAGGAGCTTTTCCCCGGCCACCGTGCCCACGAGTTGTTCCTGGCCGAAAACTTTCATCGCAATCACGCCTATTTTCTTACGCACAGCCACCGGTAACGCGAGGTGCTCGAAGCACGTTGGGCCAGCGGGCGCAATTTTCATTTTGTCGGTCATGCTGGCCAATCCGGCGTTGAGTGCCATCTGGGTGCAGTCAAAGTCGTGGCGTTCCAAAGCTGTTTTCAAAGCGCTGGGATCGGCATGGCAGGTGATACCGATGGCGCGGGTGATTTTTTGATCCCGCGCTTCGTAGATAGCCTCCAACACGCCACCTTTTGCCTCGATGCTTTCGAGATCTTTCAGGTTTTTTAGATTGTGGATGTGTAGGACTTCAAACCGGTCTGTGTGAAGTCGTTTGAGGCTGAGTTCAATTTGCTTGCGAGCCTCGTCCGCGGTACGCGCGGATAGTTTGGTAGCAAGGACAACCTCCTTGCGTCGCGTGGCCATGACCCGCCCGACTCGCTCTTCGCTTTTGCCGCCGCCATAGGAGTGGGCGGTGTCAATGTAGGTGATGCCAAGGTCGATTGCGTGATTCAGAGCAGCGATGGCTTCGTCCTCGTCGGCATACATCAAGAAGCGGCTTCCGCAGCCGAATCCGAGAATCGGCACGTTGATGCCAGTCCGTCCAAATTTCCGCGTGGGCAGAGCTTTAAATTTGGGGGCGGCAAGCAACGGGCCCGCTAACATTCCGGCTGCGACCGTTCCAATAAATCGGCGGCGGTTCATGTGTATGTTGAGTGTGGGCTATCAACGAACCTTGCGACAAGGTTTTTGAGCGAAACATCACTTGTCAGCGCGACTCCGATTGTAGGGTTTATTGCATTTGCTCACGCGGCAATTATACCACCTTCGGCGGGGCAAATCCTTCACGATAGTTTCGCGAAAGGATTTCCTTGTTAGCTTGTTCGTGATTCGTGAAGCGAAAGTTTTCAGAATCCCAAAGTAGTTCTTGCCCTGGAAAACGCGTCGCCTTGACCGCAAGCAGAACCGGTTCCGTGATCCTCCACGCAATGTTAAATGGAGTCCACAGCGGTTTTTTGTTTCCGAGACAGGTGTCGGCCCAGTCTTTCCAGTGATGGCGCGGAGTGACCACCGGCTTGGGCTCGTCTTCCACCTCTTTGCCCTTGCGGAAAACAGTCATCCGCCCAGCGGCTTCCACGAGAAGTGAGCCTTCTTCGCAGACTACCAAGATATAGCTGGACTGCGCATCGATCTGAGGTAATCCCAGCGAGGCAAAGGAGGGTTTCTGGCCGTTATCGTTGTAGTGAATGACAAATTTATCGCGGGCAAATTTTCCGCCGCCGGGATAGGTGATCGTGCTCTGATCGTATGCCGAATGGCCGGTGTTTGAAGGACGACACGTGTTGGTCTGGACTGATTCCGGGGCCGGCATGTCGTAAGCGAAATAGAACAAGTCCATCAGGTGGCAGCCCCAATCACCCATTTGACCTGATCCGGTTTCCCAGAACTCACGCCAAGAACCTGGAGTAAAAGCTTCACTGTATCCGAGCTTTTCCGTCAGCGGCCCAAGCCATAAATCCCATTTTAAGTTTTCTGGGACAGGCTTTGCCACGGGATAAGGCTTCCAAGCATCAGGAAAACCATTCGTCTTTGATGGGCTTCCGGTCCAGACATAACCTTCAACCGGTCGTCCAAGTTGATTGCTCTTGAGGATTTCCACGGCCTGCATCCGCCCTCTCTCGCAGGCCCGTTGGTTGCCCATTTGAGTTACCAGATTTGGACGCGCCTTGAGCCCGTCCCGAATCATCTGCAACTCGCTCAACTGATGCACGAGCGGTTTCTGGCCATAGATGTGTTTGTTATGCTGCATCGCGGTCAACATCATTGGCGCGTGATGAAAATCCGGCGTGTCCACAATCACAGCATCGAACTGGTCGGCACGGTTGGCGAAGACTTCCCGGTAATCAGTGGCCTTGAACGCGCCGGGGTAACCGCTGGCCACTTTATCAAGGGCGTTCTTGTCCACGTCACAAAACCCTGCGAACTCCACCATCGGATGGCCTCTCAGACCGCCGCGTTGCATGCCACCTATGCCGCCGACGCCGATCTGAACGACGCGCATCCGGCTGTTCTTGTTGACCTGAGCGCGGGTAGTCAAGCTCGGTGCTGCCATGCCGACAGTGAGAATGGCGCCGGTCTTGAGGAATGTTCGGCGAGTGACTGGATGCTTCATCATAGAATCGATTTATAACTTTCAGTTTTGGCTAAATTTTTGAAGCACGCACCAGCGGCTCATGATTAATGAAGCCTAGTGACGCGCTTAAGTTCTTCCAAGCAAAAGGTGCTCTCATGTCTCGTAAAAGTGAGTTTCTATTTTGCAGCGCAGCGACAGCAGCTTGCGTTTCCAACTCAGAGACACGACGTCAAGAACCTCGCCAGTGCGGGGTCACCCTCTACCGCGCACACCAATTCAAACCCCGACTGACAAGGCTGCGGAACTGGTAAATCGTTTTTGCTGGTGCGTCCCACTGAAACCAATCGTGAATTTAAAATCCCATCAACGCTGACTACCCGCGCGAGTGCTTCTTAATTCCCTGTTACCGTCAATCATTACAGGTCAGCAGTTGAGCCTCTGTTCAAGAATCAATCATTATACCCGTTCGGATTTTTTTTATGCCATTCCCAAGCGGTTGAGACGATGTCCTCTAGCTTTGGAAATTGGGGCTTCCATCCGAGTTCGTTGACGGCTTTGTGTGCGGCGGCGACGAGCTTTGGGGGATCCCCAGGGCGACGCGGCTTTTCGACGGAGGAGATTTTCTTGCCCGTGATCTTTTCACATGTCTCGATGACTTGTCGCACCGAGTAACCATCGCCATTGCCGAGATTGAAGAATCCCTGCTTGCCCGAAGCAAGACCGAGGATGTGTGCCTGCGCAAGATCGCGGATGTGAATGTAGTCGCGAATGCAGGTGCCGTCGGGAGTCGCGTAATCCGTGCCGTAGATTTCGCACTGAGTCGATTGGCCGAGCGCGACCTTGAGCACATTCGGGATAAGATGGGTCTCGATCCTATGGTGCTCCCCAAATTTCCCGCTCGCGCCCGCTGCGTTGAAATAGCGGAACGCCACAAACTCTAGTTTGTGCAGTTGATGAAACCAGATCAGCATCTTCTCGAACATGAGCTTGGATTCGCCGTAAGGATTGATCGGACGTTGCGGTAAATCCTCTGTCATCGGCACACGATCGGGAGGTCCGTAGGTGGCGCAGGTAGAGCTAAACACAAACTTCTTCACGCCATTTTCCACAGCGGCATCCAGCAAGTTCAATCCCGAGGCGACGTTGTTTCTGAAATACTTAGACGGGTTGGTCATGGATTCACCGACGAGCGCATTGGCAGCAAAATGAAGCACGGCTTCGGCTTTGGCAGCCTTTACGGAACGGTTCACCAGTGCTGCATCGCTGAGACACCCTTCAACCAACTTCGCGCGCGGATCCACTGCGGAGCGATGGCCTTCGGTCAGATTATCAAAAACAGTGACGGCATGGCCCGCGTTGATGAGTTCCTCCACGCAGACCGATCCGATGTAGCCTGCGCCGCCGGTTACGAAAACATTCATACCCGCAGGCTAGAGAGGGGAAGTGCGCCGCTCAACACTTTTGCCGCCGCTAGACGCCTCTCAAAAGGCTTTCATCGTATCCAATACTGCCTTGATGCGCGGGACTTCATGAGTGCGGAATAAGTCTGTCTTGCCCAGCGCGGCCAGCACAGCGAAGAACGGTTCGGCGCAGCGGACTTCTTCGCCGAAGAATTCAAATGCATGCGGCAGGGCGTGACACGTCGGGAAACCCAGAGTGCGCAGGCGAAACGTGTTCAGAAAAATGTTCATCTGATGCCGCACACGCACCGCGCTGTCTTGCAAGTTGCGATAGTAGAAGCCTAGCCCCGGATCAATGAAGATGCGCTTTACGCCGTTGCGTTGCGCGATCTCGATCTGACGCGAGAAGAAGTCTTGCATCATCGGAATCGGGTCGGTGCTGAGGTCAAAGTCAGCCACCTCGCGCACATTTTTGCCCTGTACATAGCAGATGATCACGGCGGCATCGTGGGCGGCTACGGTGCGAAACAGTTCATCCGAACCCTCTGTCCCGGTGAGGTTGAGTATGTTCGCCCCAGCTTCGAGACACGCGCGGGTGACACTAGGCTGATATGTTTCAACGGAAACTAAAACGCCTTCTGCACGAAGCTCGCGGATCACAGGGATCAGCTTGGAGTTCTGACCTGCGTCGTCCACGCGCGCTGCGTGAGCCAACGTGGATTCTGCCCCCACATCAATTATATCTGCTCCTTGCGAGGCAAGAACGCGACCACGCTGGATGGCGGCATCGGCAGAAAGGCAGACGCTTTCGCGGTACCATGAATCCGCTGAGAGGTTGACCACCCCCATGATGGCGGGGCGGAACTCGGGCGCGTTGAAATGAAATGATTTGTCGCCGATGGAAAACTCCTTCACATGCGCGGCGGCAGCGGCGCGGTGCTTCGCAAGGAGTTCGGAAAGATGTTCAATGGTCAACACGAGCGTGAAATCGTTTATCTAAAACATTATTTCGGCAGCCTGCCGAGCCGAAGTCCGCTTTGGCGCGCGAAGGCTGGTGCGTCTGGCGGGATTCGAACCCACGACCCTCTGCTTAGAAGGCAGATGCTCTATCCAACTGAGCTACAGACGCAACCTTTGTGACGGTAGCGGTGCGGCGGTTTGGGCGCAAGTGTCGTTCACCCTGTGTCCAGGGCAGACGCATCCAAATCGTTTTTGGGATGAAGGGGGGCAAGTGGTCGATTGGAGAGAGTTTGTGGAATACAGAATATTGAACTCAGGCGAGGAGGAACATTTTCCGCAGTGAACTTGCAATGAATTCGAGGAGTAAAGACGAGAGCAATGACAGGATTGCGCCGGAGCGATACCTCTTTAATCGCATTGCCCGTCACCGCGCTTGGATCAGCTTGAGAATGCCGAGCGTATTGGCGACTGCTTTGGGGACGAAGTTGTTAATCTCAACGTATTCGGGAAGCTTTGATCTATCCGCACTGCGCTCCGAGCAGTGATCGTTGTCGCCCCACGGCCCGAGTCCATCGAGAGTGGGAACGGCGTCCCAGATCATGTTGCCATCACTAAGGCCGCCCCGTTCTTGGATGTCTGTTGGATAACCTGCCACCTCGCCGGCTTGCTTCCAGATTTCACAGAGCCTGTCGGTGTCTGCATTGCGTGGCCACGGACGGCTTTCTGTCAGGATTTCAACTTTGACGGCGCAACGAAATCCATCCACCGGACTGAGAACATCACCGGGGCCAGCCATAGCGAGCAGCATCTGTTTGCAGTGGTTGTATGCCTCCGCGTTGAACGCGCGAAACTCGCCTTCAGCCACGGCCTCGTGCGGAACGCGATTCAAGACCGTACCGCTGTTGACCGTGCCGACGTTCACCGTAAGATCGCGCGAGTAGTCGGTGAGCGCGGCGATGCGAGGCAAAAGCAGTCCGAGTTGCACGGCTGCGTTTGCGCCGTGGGAATGTTTCCCGCCTGCGTGTGTGCCGCGACCTGACACAGTCACGCGCCACGTCGCGCGACCTTTGCGCGCAGCAACAACGAGATGTTCGTTGCCAAGGCGACCTTCCGCTTCAAATACAAGCGCTGCGAGCGTGCTCTGATCTATGCGCTGACGACAAAGATCACCGAAGTCCGGCGAATACATTTCCTCGGACGAGTTGAGAAATAATTTCCAAGTAATGCTCTCGAAGGCTTCGGGCGCATGAGCTTGAAGCGCCTTCAAAACGAGCCAGATCATCACTGTGCCGCCTTTGATATCGTGTGTGCCGGGGCCGAAGGCGAGGTTGCCCTCGATCGACCAGCGGAAATCATTTCGCGCTTCTTCCTCCGCTGGGAATACCGTATCGAGATGCGAGACGAGCGCGATACTCTTCGCACCGCGCCCGCAACGAGTGAGAACAAGATGTTGGCCGAAGAGCGGGTTCGCGGAGGGAATCATTTCCGCAACGAAGCCGAGGGGGTGAAAACTTTCAGCCGTGAATCGCCCGAGATGGTTCACACCCTCGAGATTCAACGTGAAGCTGTTAATGCCAACCATCTGCCGGAGCAGTTCGAGCGCGGCAGGGAGTTGCGCTTCGAAGAAGGCTTTCAGATGTAGGGTGTTCGACACAGCTTGTAATTGCTCACTTCCTCACGGACTCGACGTGTTTACCGCGAATCTTCTTGGTGTTGAAATCCCAGAGCAACCAGTCGTCGTCGGGGACGAACTTGTTGACTTTGCTGTCCCACTTCTTGGGAAGCTCTCGATTCAATTTCTCAATGAACGGCAGCAATGGACGCTGCGGCGGGAATTGTTTCTCATGTTGATCTAGCACGATGTCCGTCTTCCACCCGAACTGTTTCCGGTATTGCGCGAAGCCAAAGCCGTCGAAGAAATTTTCGCTCTTCACGAGCGGCATGTACCAAAGGCTGGGGATGCCGCGAGGGTTTTCTTTCACAGGGATCTCCATCTCAAGCCTCTCGAGTAGGGCGCGCCCCTTAGCGTCGCCTTTCAGGTGATCACGCAATTTGTGCAGGCTGGGAAATTCAACGGGCGGGCTGACGAAGAGCACTGGCTTGTGTTGCAATGTCGCAAGAATTATCTCGTGCGGCGTGCCGACGCTGTAAATGTTCGTGGGACAATAAGAGATGGTGAAATCACTCGTATCGACCATGCGGAGATCAATGTGCAAGGTCTCCCAGAATTGTTCCGCGCACCATGCGCGTTCCTGCGCACCGCGTTTGCCGCCCGCGAACGTCCAGCGCTTGCGGATGATTTCGGCGCTCTTCACGTCTTCCCGCCCGTATTCGTGCAACCCTCGCACATCAGGCTTGAACCAAGGATCGAAAACCGTGACGCCGGTCTCTTGTAGGAACTGACTCACGCGATTGCGCCAGCCGAAATGCTTCTCCACTTTTCGCGACGCGACGAAATCCATCGGGCCGGACAGATAGACGCGCGCTCCCTGCAAGAGGCGGCTTTTTTTCTTCGCATTAGCCATGAGCGAAAAGTAAGGAGGCGGGACGAACGATTCAAGCTTTGAGGAGTTGGCGAGTTGTAGCTGTTCCCGCCCCCTAACTTCGCGCCGACCCGCTAGAACGCGAACTTAAACAAAAGCTGAACTCTAATCGTCATCACTTACTTCACAGCCGGCAGCCATGAGGAATTTGGCTAGCCCTCCGCAAAACGCGAATCCACAAATTGCGAGACAGATCATAAATCCAGTTGAAAGACGGCGTGCGCCAACCAATATGAAGAAGCCAAGGGCCGTGCCAATGCCATATTGAAAGATCCTATTCATAGATGGAGGCAACCCTCTCTCTCGCCTCATCAGTATCTATTCCGCGATTGAGTTAATAATTGAAGACGACTTCTTTTTGAGCCTATTGGAGAGCAATCCTCACGCTTCCACCACTGGCCGATCTTGTTCTGCGAATGACTTGGAGTTCCTTTCTTGATGGGTTGATTGTAGGTCACAAAATATTTTCCGGACACATCTGATCTGACAATGGGAAAGGTGGATGGTCAATCAAGCCATTTTGAAGGGCTCTAAACAGTTGCTCCGGCACAGCCCGTGCGGCAACCTGACCGAGAATGACGGGTAACAGGACAAAAACGGCAACATTGAGACCAAACCGGATGGAGTTCACGCGACTCGGCTTGGCTTTAGCGTTGTCGATTGTGTTGCATCTGACCTTCTGGGGCGTTTATGTCCTGAGACGGAACATCCATTGGCCTGTGTGGATGCAACGGATGGTTCAACCCCCGTCAATTCAAGCCAAACAACAACAGTCCAGACCCCCATTGTTGTTCATAGATGTGACCGAGGCGCAAGCTGTCGCCAAAGAGCCGAAGGATGCTACGCGATACTCGGACCGCAACTCCATCGCCGCCAATCCTGAGCCGGACAAGGAATTGAACGAGCCGAAGATTGACGGCACGCAACAGAATGCGAACAAGACGGACGCGGCCTCCCAAAAGAAGTTCGATCAACTCATTCCCGATCCGCCCAAGCCGAAACTTTCACCGGGCAACATGACGATTGCGAAGGTCGAACTGAAGCCGCCACAGGAAAAGCAACGTCCGCGCACGATTAAAGAAGCGATGTTGCAGCGTGGCGAGAAGATGAAGCAAGATGGCGGCGCAACTCAACGCGCCAACGCATCGCTCGACGTGAAGGCCACTGGATTCGGTGCGTATGATCGGGCGTTCATTGATGCAGTGTCCTCACGTTGGTATGACCTGCTCGACAACATGAGCTACGACGCTTACCGCCAAGGCAAGGTGGTGGTGCAATTCGTCTTGAACTACGATGGGCGCATCACTGAAATGAAGGTAGTCCAATCGACAGTCACGGAGACGCTGTCTTTGTTGTGCCAGAAGGCCGTGCTGGATCCTGCGCCGTTCGACAAGTGGCCGCGCGAGATGCGGCTGATGGTGGGCGAAGATTCACGCCGCATCACATTCACTTTTAATTACAACTGAGCCGGACTTTCACCGCAAAGAAAACAAAATAAAATGGAATACCTAGTTTATTCACTGCTAATCATCACATCTATCATCGGGATGACATTCATCGTGGAGCGCGGTTTCGCGTTGCGCTGGAAAAAAGTAGTGCCGCAAAAAATCGAGGACGCCATCGAAGCCTGCAAATCGAAGAACGACGCGGACATGGTCAAGCGTGTGTGCGAACAGAACGCATCACCGCTCGGCAGATTGATCTCGGTCTCCATCGAACGCATGAGTTGGCCGAAGGAGGAAGCAGTAGATGCGCTACAAACCCGTGCCCGCCACGAGATCGTGAAGCTAGAACGCGGACTTGTGGTATTAGAGATTATCGTGGGCATCGCGCCATTGCTCGGATTGGTCGGCACGATCATCGGCATGATGGCCACGTTTGAGAACGTCGGCGCGATGGGATTGAACGACGCCTCAAAACTCGCCAGCGGCATCAGCGTGATTCTGAAAGCAACGCTTGTCGGATTACTCATCGCGATTCCAGCGTTGGTTTCATGGAGCTACTATTCCAAAAAAGTTGAGATGCTTGCCGTTGAGATGGAAACCTTGTGCGACGAATTCATGCGTCGGCTGTATCGCGAGGAGAAGAACTAACCCATGCGCTTCTTCATCCGCAAACGGCGCTCCACGCCCACGATCATCATCGTAGCGTTGATTGACGTGCTTATCGTGCTGCTAATATTCCTGATGGTGACGACGACGTTCAAGCAACAGTCGGCATTGAAACTGGCGTTGCCCGAATCCTCACAATCCGAAAAGGCTGGCGCGAGCGAAGATGCTCCGCTGATCGTCAGCATTGATCCGCAAGGCAACTTGCGGCTCGGCCAGGAAGCATTGCCGATGACAGTGGAAGGTTTGCGAAGCGAACTTAGCGCGCGCACCGCAAAGAACCCCGAGCTCAAACTTGCGATCAACGCAGACAAGGCTGCGCCTTTTGGTCAGATCGTGAAAGTGATGGACGCCGCCAAGGACGCTAAAATCAAAGCGGTGAACGCGTTCACGAAAGAAGTGGGGAAATAGCACCGCGACTCTGGATAGAGGGAAACTTATTATGCTGTGCTGTCACGAATTTATTAAATCCCAAGCGCATCTAAAGGATGCGCTTTGTTCACGCTCGCCCTTCTGATAGTGTCCACGCTCTTGTGAATTTGAATATACGCTCATCTACCCTCCACGGCGCCGAGAATTACTGCTTCCAGCGCCACTCATCGTCGGTTTTCCAGCTTTCCTGATATGTCAACCATCATCAACGCAACCGACATCACCATCCGCTACGGAGCGCGGTCTGTGCTCGATTCCGCATTGCTCTCCATCGAAGAGGGCGACCGCATCGGGCTGGTGGGACGCAACGGGTGTGGCAAGACGACGTTTCTGAAACTGCTTGCCAAGTTGCAATCGCCGGACATCGGGGAAATCACACAACGCCGCGATCTCGTAGTCAGCTATCTCCCGCAGGATTTCATGTTGGACGCATCGAAGTCCGTTTATGAAAACATCCACAGCGGTGGGAAGCCGGTGCTAGATTTGATCGCGGAGTTTGAGTCCTTACCTCATGACTCGAAGCGGCACGAGGAACTTGAGCATCGCATCCAAGCACTAGAAGGGTGGACACTGGATCAACGTATCGAAACTGCGATGTCGCATCTGAATTGTCCCGCAGGCGATCGGCGGGTGGATACGCTTTCCGGCGGTGAGAAGCGGCGCGTGGCAATGTGCCGCGCTATTGTTTCGCTGCCAGACTTCCTGATTCTCGACGAGCCCACCAACCATCTCGATCCTGAATCCATTGACTGGGTCGCGGACTTTCTCGACGAGTTTCACGGCTCGTTTCTGGTCGTGACACACGATCGCTACTTTTTGGATCGCGTGGCGAAGAGGATGGTGGAGCTGTACGAAGGGAAGTTCTGGTCGCACAACGGCAACTACACCGATTACCTGTTGGCCAAAGCCGAACGCCAGGAAGCCGATGCGACCGTCGAGCACAAGCGCCAGATGTTTCTGAAAAAGGAACTTGCCTGGGTGCGCCAAGGCCCGCGCGCGCAACGCAGCAAGCAGAAGGATCGGTTCGAGCGTTACTACGACGAAGCGGCAAAGGACGGACTAGCCATCGAGGAGGACATGGAACTCGTCATCCCGCCTCCGCCGCAACTGGGCAATCGCACGGTGGAAGTGGCAAATCTCGGCATGGCTATTGGTGGGAAAAAACTGTTCGGCGGGTTTAGTTACACATTTGAGAACGGACAACGCATCGGTGTTTGCGGACGGAATGGTCTCGGCAAAACAACGTTGCTCAAATTAATCATTGGACAGCTCGAGCCCACGGAAGGCACCGTGAAAATCGGCCAGCTCACTAAGTTCAACTACGTAGACCAAGGCCGCCTGCAATTGAACGAGGAGCGCACGGTGCTGGACGAAGCATCTGATGGGACGGAGTTCGTAATCTGGGGCGATTCAAAAATCTCGGTGCGGTCGTATCTGAAACGCTTTCTGTTTGCCGACGACCGCATCACCACGCAAGTAAAGAAACTTAGCGGCGGCGAACGCAGCCGCCTGTTACTCGCCAAGATTCTCAAGTGCGGTGGCAACTTCCTCATCCTTGACGAGCCGACCAATGACCTCGACTTGCCCACATTGCGGGTGTTGGAAGAAGCGTTGATTGCTTTTCCAGGAATGGTTCTGGTTGTGAGCCATGATCGGTATTTCTTGAATCGCGTCTGCACCAACATCATGGCGTTTGAGGGCGACGGAAAAATCGCGCACAGCGTCGGCGACTACGATTACTACCTTGAGAAGAAGGGGCGAGCTGCTAAGGAAGCGGCGCGACAGAGCGCAGCATTTCTTGAAGCGAGCAAGTCAGCCACACTCTCGCGAAACGCAACGATGCCGAAACAAAAGGCGCGCAAGCTATCGTTCAAGGAACAGCGCGAACTGGACGGGATGGAAGCGCAGATTCATGCGGTGGAGGCTGAGGTGCTGCGCATCGAAGGGTTATTTACCGATCCAGAGTTTTTCCGCAAGCAGGCCTCACAGATCGGCCAACTCACGACCGAACTGGACGCCGCAAAAGAGAGTGTGCCAAAACTCTATGCGCGATGGGAGGAATTGGAAATGATCCGTGCGGCAGCAGAAAAAAGTTAAGGACTACGCGCTGCATGTGGGATGCAGATTTGTTTCTTTGCAACTTCCGACCGCGTGCGCATTGTCTGGAATATCATCCCTCAGCGAACCTGCGCGCCATAGTTCAACTCAACTTCCTCGCTCTCTTGTCTTGCATGATGACGGACCGTGTGACGCCGAGCGTTGTGGCATCATGGGCGGTTCGAGCGCTTCTACGAGCCACGCGTGCGGCCTAATCTTGGGTTATTTGGGTGGTTAGCTGTTGCACGTCGATGAAGATGGTTCTGAGACGACAAGGAAAGTTTTGCCCACGCCGATTACCGTGGCGGCGGATAGTGGGGTTGTGGTGGAATACCTGTTCCTGATGCACGCGTAGGTATGCGTGGGAGGACACTAAAATTGACCCGTATGAAATAAAACCCCCGCAACTCGTAAGTCGCGGGGGTTCTTGAAATCTCGAACAATCAACCGTTGTCGCCGATGGCTTCTACAGGGCAACCCTCCTTGGCTTCCTTGCAGCGGGCTTCTTCTTCGGCAGACTCTGGCTGCTTGTAGAGGAAGGAGTAACCACCGTCGTCGTTGCGTTTGAAATTGTCAGGCGCGGTCTCTCGACAGAGATCACAGTCGATGCATTGGTTATCCACGAAATATTTACCCGCCACGTTCTCTGCGTATGTGTTTGCGATATCAGCCATAAAAAGTTATCTGAGTTTGTCGTTTAACTGCCGAAAAATTATGTCCGCACGGGAAGCATGGCAAGTCTCAATTCCGGTGGGTTGACCGCAATCAACAATAGACCAACAGCGATTGGATTATGGGGTTTGTGCGGTTATGGTTCACGATCTTGCCAATGGCGTCCACGTTGAGCAGCTGACCTTCAGGCACGATGAGAAGGCCGTTCGGTGTGTAGATGCCTTTCGCCAGAACCATTCCGGGGCGCAATTCTGAGATCAAGATTTCGCGTTCCTTGCGGGAAACGGACACTTTAGAGATTGCACGAAGAAACGTGCGCACGGCTTCGGGATCATATTTATTCCCAGCTCCAAGCCGGATACTCTCGATGGCGCGGAGCTCTTCGAGGTTTGATTCGGCAAAACCGACCGCCACAGCAAGCAAACGTGCGAGCCATGGAATCTCTTCGCCCTTTAATTGATCCGGGAAACCTTTACCGTCGAAATGTTCGTGATGCGCGCGGATGACGCTGCCGACTTCTTCGAGATGATTACCGAATTTAACCAGGTTCTGGCCGCGGACCGGATGACTTTGGAGGGCTTCCAACTCTTCCTGCTTGAGGCCTTCGGGACTTTCGTCCCAACGGTGGATGAGATCGCGATGGATGGCCACGAGACCGATATCGTGAAGCCATGCGCTGAATTCGAGAATCTGCCGCTTCTCAGCTGGAAGATGCAAGGTGTCAGCGATGGCAGTGCAAACTTGATGAACACGCCGAGCTTTGTTCCCGAGCCCGGGGTTGAACGTCTGGAGAACGTGAAGACAAAGCTGCACGGAGTGTTGTAGATTTTCCTCCAATGCTTTATTCAACTGGCCTAGACATTCGTTCTGCTCTGCGATACGCGCCACCTGCAACTCCAGCAAACGGTTTGATTCAGAGAGTTCGCGGTTCAAAATCACCGACTTGCTCTGCAACAAAGTATTGTTGTCTATGAGTTCATAGCGTTGGACGGCGTTCTTGACAGTGGCTAGTAACTCCTCGCGCAGCCAAGGCTTGACGATGAACCGATAGATTTCGCCTTTGTTAATAGCATCAATCACTGTATCGAGACTCAACACAGCAGTAATGAGAATGCGCGAGGCGTTGGACTGGATGTCGCGGGCCTGAGCGAGAAATTGCATCCCCAGCATTCCTGGCATGTGCTGGTCTGAAATGATGACCGAAAAATTTTGCGTCTTGAGTTCTTCGAGCGCCAGAAAGGGATTGGATGACGTTACGACGTTATAACCCTCGCGAGCGAGCGTGTCGCGCAATCCTTTCAACACCATCTCCTCGTCATCTACGACAAGTATCCGGTGCATTCCAGACGTTGGATTGAATTCGGGAGGAAACATGGCGCGTGACCTCCCTTACGAATAAGAATTCCAGACGGCTGGTGTGGGCGGGCTGTAAGACTTGTGAACACGGCGCAGGTTTTGCGATGCCTGATCCAGGTCGAGCTTCTCAATATCAGCGGCTTGGCGGCGGAGCGCGATGAGTTCGGAGTTCCGGGCTTCCATCGCTATGAGATGGTTGATAATGGGGCGGAGATCGCGATCGAAGTTTTTGCAGTCTAGCCCCGTCTCGATACATTCAGCCTGCGCGGATTCGGTCAGGTGAATGATCTGCTTTTGAAGGGTTTGCTTGGCCTGCTGGCATTCGGCTACGATCGTCCAGTTACCACTTTGGATTGCCCCGCCTTCAGCCTGGGTTAATTGTTCCCAGGACTCATAAGCGTCGAACAAACTTTTTTTTGCGATCATGGCAGAATCGTCACTCGGGCAGCGTCAAGCAGCTGCCAATTCAGCGGTCGGGGTCTGCGTGGTGGCAGAGTCGCCCTGCTGATCAAGCATTGTTGCCCACGCATCACGCAGTACGGTGATACGCTTATTGACTTCGATGATGCCTGCAGGGTTCTTGCTCAGATTTGCCTGTAACAGCGTGCGATCAAAATAGTCGTAGAGCCGCCGCAGTTGCGCGGCGAGTTCACCGCCTGCTTCCACGTTCAAAGAAAAATCCAGTTCGCGGACGATGTCTTGAGCGCGCAGTATGTTGTCGTTGATCGTTGTGTTGAATTCAACCGGGTCTTCAAGTCGGAATCCAGCCTCGGCGCGTTCGAGAAATCGTATCGCGCCCTCATACAGCATCAGCACTAGCTGACCGGGCGACGCAGTGCGCGTCGCGACTTGACGATAGGACTGCCAAGGATTCTTTGGATTCATGCTTTGTGCGGTTCAGGACTCTTTGGTTAGCTCGATTTTAAGCGCGAGCAATGACGCGATGCCTCGGATAGTTTCATCCCCGGGATAACGGTTCTCGGCGATCAATTTCTTCGCACTCTCCACTGCTTCGGGACGCACTGCAGGTGTCGCCTTCATCGCTTGGTCCAATGCTTCCACGCGATAGAATGACGTCGTGTCCGATCCAGACAGCGAGGAACGCTGCCGGGCTTGATTGACCTTTCCCCACTGGGCTGTGTCTATGTTAATATTATTATTTACTTCCATAACGTGCCTTTCTGGCAGGCAACTAGTCGCAATTCTCACACGACTCTGCAGGTGTATCGGCGCTATCAGGAAAGGCTTTAGCCCGAATTCTAATTATCTCGCGGGCAACGTCTGAAACACGCTGTTAGCCGCATATCTGCCAAAGCTACGGGGTGACGTCAGGATACTGCGCGAATCCGCCAGCGATGCCGGCAACTGCTCTCGCATCAATTGATACCGCCGCGCACTGTTCACCACGCTGGGCTCGCTGGAATCAAACACTTCATCCACTGCCCAGATAAAATCGCCCGAATAAACATCTGCCAGCTTGAAGCTGAATCCCACGGTTAACGGCGGATAAGCCCGATATTGGCTGACGCGACCAAACATGACCGCGTCACATTCCAACGCCCGTTTGAGTACCTTGAGAAAATCTGGCGGCAACGGTTCTTCCGCTCGCCAAGAAGTGCGCCCTGTCCAGACACGCAATTGATCTGGCGTCACCACGATGACTTCGAACTTCTTCGTTTTAGCCAATTCCTCTGAAATGACCGGTTCGAGCAAATCCCGCCCGTGTTGCACGTCTGAGCTTTGATCGTCGCAAGTGGTAGGCAACACCGCCACTCGCCGGATGTTGACTGGTAAATTTCCAAATGATCTGTAGTAGTTTTGTGGTTGATAGCCTACGCCCGTCACGGGATCACTCAGGCTCGCTGTCTTGCAACCAGAAGAAAGCCCAAGCAATGACAACAATAATAATGCAATAGGGGTTGCGACACCGCTAATTGAAGGACGATTGCGATTCATGGCATTAGGTGGAGGATTCAGCATCACGATGAACTAGTTCCAAAGCGTTGTTTTAAGAAGCTCAATTGTTGATTCGCGTTCGACTGCGCTGTTTCCATGGCCACAAAACTTTGGAGCATACGATCGCGATTGGACAACACGATGCGTTCCAGGTCTGCGATTTGCACATCAATCGCTGCTGATTGTTTGGTATTGTTGGCCTGTCGGGTGATGAGCGAACCAGAGTCGCCGATGATGCTCTCAAGATAAGTATTGAGTTTCTTAGCGAGGCCGTTGGAGCTATCCGCAAAGATGTTCCTGACCGTGGTAAGATTTTCCGCGAGGGCTTTATCGAGCTTGGCTTCCTTGTCGAGCTTGACGGAATTGTCGGTGCCATTAGACAAAATGCCAAGGTCTTCCAACTGATTGAGGGTGGCCGCCAAACCCGAAACCTCCCCGGTAACCGCGCGGCGCAACCGCGTACCGATGTCGTCCGCATCACCTTCATTCGCAAGAATGCCGGCCGTGACCTTACCTTTGGCATCCGTGGTGCTGGCTGTTTGTGCGTCAATGATGCTCTGCACCTTGTTGTATTCTGCGATGAAGTCGTTGATCGCCGTTTTGATGACGGTCGTGTCTGAAGCTACGGTAATTGTGCTCGCTCCGGTCGCCAAAGCCGTCACAGAAAGTCCTGTGATGCCAGAACTGGTTTCCGTGATGGTGTTAGTCTGACTCGTCATCTGACCGCCGCCGTCCACGGTGTAGAGAAGATTTTGACCGCGCGCGAGTGTGCCTGTGGTCAGGCCCGATGCTTCAAGAAAATTTCCCGCCACGTCCTCTAGTGCCACACCTATGTCGCCGGTGACTTTGTTTGCCATTACAAAACGATCGTTCACCGCGTCGTAACTCGCCGTGACCCCCGCCGGAGAGTCGTTGATGCGTTTCAACACTCCGGTAACCGTGTCTGCCATGGTGAAAGTGATAGACACGCCGTTGATCTTAAATTCGCCCGTGCCGGTTCCGCCATCTGCTATGGGCGTGGTAAAATTCGCTGAACTGAGCGCGCCAGACAATTTTACCACGCCGAGCTGGGTGGTGCTCGTGACGGTGCCAGAGCTGTTGTTATTGAGCTTTGCGGCTTGGAGAAAATTGCTCGTGTCAGTCGCGCTGCCGAGAACAATAGGGTTCGCGCTAGATAGCGTGATCCTATCCGCAACGGAATCATAGCTCGCGGCCACCTCGCTGCCAGTTGCCGCTTGGATGTTGTCAAAAACAGTTTGCATCGTATCGCTCGCGCCGATGGTAATCTGTTTACCATTCACGGTGAACGTCCCGGTTGTGACTGTCGTGGCGAACGGCGCCGCGCTTACCAGAAGCCCACTCACGTCATTGGTGGCATTGAGAGAACTCCCCACGTCAGACGTTCCGACTCGTTTCGCAGCGGTGGCAAGGCGAGTCACATTGAAGGCATATGAGGCAATAGTCGCGCCGGCAGAAGCGGTCGCGCTGCTCATTTTCTCGTCCGATGTCGTCGTGCTACGCGTATCAAACAGCGCAGTGGAATTTAGAGATTGTACACGCGTTTGAAGAGATTCCAACGAGGTTTGTATCGCCGCGTATGCAGCGTTCTGACGAGCGATAGTGGACTGATCCGTACGTAGACGGGTCTGCGGAACACGCTCTGCATTGGAGAGTTGATCCACCAATGTGCGCCAATCAAGATTGGATGCCAGCCCCGATAAACCTAGGTCCATACATCGCCAATATCGGCAGGTTTCGGTAAGACTTTAGCAGTTTTTAAAAAACGTTGCCCGGACGGCGCCTTGCGGCGCCGTCCGGGCTTTGTAGCGACTAACCGGTCAACGCCCCTTATTGGAGGAGGCGGAGAGCGGATTGCGGAGTCGCATTTGCCTGGGCCAACATCGCCGTGCCTGCCTGAACGAGGATGTTGTTACGGGCAAACTTAGTGCTTTCTTCGGCCACATCTACGTCCTTGATACGGCTGTTAGCGGCCGTAAGGTTGTCGCGGAGAACTGCCAATTGGTCGTTATATGCGCCTAACACCGAGATATTAGCACCCACTGTGGCGCGGTCGGTGGCGACCACATCAATCATGGCGCCAACGGCTGTTTGCGCAGCAGCCGCACCTGTGCTGACGTCTGAAGCACTTAGATCGTAAGCCGAGCCGTCCACGCCGGTGATGGTGAAAGTCGCACCTTCGCTATCCACTGTTACATCGCGGTCTGTGCCGTCCAACAATCCAACTCCATTGAATTGCTTCGTGGCCATGTCGTTGATGAAATTCGCCTGTGCGGCAAACTCAGTTTGATACAGCGCAATGTCCGCCGCACCCTTGGTCACGTCCTGTGCCATGACCGAGAGTTCGCTCATGCGATCCAGGGCTTTGGCGATCTTCTTGAGATAGCCGTCCTGGGTCTGGCTGAACGAGATGGCGTTGCTGACGTTGGTGCTGACTGCGTTGACACGGTTGATCTGCGCGTCGAAACGCGAAGAGACCGCCAATCCAGCCGCGTCGTCTTCAGGAGAAACGATCTTGAGACCGGAGGACAAGCGTGCAAGCGACTTGTTCAATGCACTGGTGGACTCACCGAGCAGGCGGGCGCCTGTCTGAGCTGCGATGTTTGTGTTGATGACCATACTATTTACTCTTTCCTTGAGTTCATCTCGTTTAGGAGATGTTTGTTGATGCACGACATCCCTGCCGTGTTGGTGAAGTTTGGCTAAGGCCTCCACCGTACTCCTCGTTGGCTCTTTGTGGCTGCCAACCGCCTGTCACTAGACAAGAACTGTATCGGCAGGTTTGGAATAGACTTAACCAAATGTCTTTGTTGAATTACTTTTAAGAAGGTGCATTTAACCCTATGAATAAAGGGTTCTCTTCTGAAGTGAGGATGATCTTCACTCAGGCGCGACGAGATCTCTCGCGCAGCAGGAGTCGGCTTTTATCTTAAACCTGTTCTTAATCTCGGTCTGTCGGGTTTAAGAGTAAGCCAATAATATAAAACTCGGCTTAGGCTTTCGTCCTCATCCTCGAATTTTGTTTATTTTCGAGGGTGAGGACCAGAATGTCGACCACGACGATTGAACAGCATTGTAGTTTTCAAACACGCTCCAAGAGATCAAACCATGCGCCATTTCCCATCAAAAAAACGCAAACCCGCGTCGTGCGTTGGCACGGCGCGGGTGTCTGAGAACCACTCCTTGAGATTAGCTGATTAGTTTAAGGACGGATTGCGGCACCGAGTTGGCCTGAGCCAACATTGCCGTGCCAGCTTGAACCAAGATGTTAGACTTCGCGAACATTGTGCTTTCCTCAGCCACATCCACATCTTTGATGCGGCTATTCGCAGCAGTGAGGTTGTCACGTAACACCGCGTTTTGGTCGTTGTACGAACCGAGCACCGAGATATTCGCACCCACATTGGCGCGATCCGTGGCCACCACGTCAATCATGGCCGTGACCGCCGCCTGCGCAGCAGCCGGACCAGCTGTAAGGTTCTGTGCCGAAAGGTCGTAAGCTGAGCCGTCCACGCCGGTGATGGTGAAGGTCGCACCTTCGCTATCCACCGTTACATCGCGGTCTGTGCCGTCCAACAATCCAACTCCATTGAATTGCTTCGTGGCCATGTCGTTGATGAAGTTCGCCTGCGCGGCAAACTCGGTTTGATACAGAGCCACGTCTGCCGGCCCCTTGGTCACGTCTTGCGCCATGACTGCTAGTTCGCTCATGCGATCCAGGGCTTTGGCGATCTTCTTGAGATAGCCGTCCTGGGTCTGGCTGAACGAGATGGCGTTGCTGACGTTGCTGGTGATGGCATTAATCCTGTTGATCTGCGCGTCGAAACGGGAAGAGACCGCTAATC